>OBEQ010516733.1_pt1 | contig 62705 bp, 63 predicted proteins | sample 1670901 | NCBI WGS metagenome assembly OBEQ01 (sample SAMEA104232315, study PRJEB22302) | groundwater metagenome | biome: forest; feature: aquifer; material: groundwater | place: USA | collected 2011-08-07 | depth 5.4 m
CCAACGACAAAACCAACGACAAAACCAACGACAAAACCAACGACAAAACCAGAACCAGCTACTCCCTCGAAGGAGAAAAAGGAGAAAAAGAAACAAGAGCAAGAGGATGTAGGACATTCTCTTCCTATTCTTCCACCTCTTTTGCCAGAACGGAAAATAAGGGAGTTACCAAAGATAGTCAATACTACTATTACTCCCCCACCGATCCCGTCCCCGATCAAAAGAACACAACCACCACAACCGCCTTCTCTTCAAAAAAGACAGGAAACTGAAATGCAAAAGCCTCATAAGCTTTCGCGGGAAGAGCTGGAACGGTTCATCCAAGAGGAAACTCTGAAGATGAAAGAGGCGATAGAGAAGGAGGAAAAAGAATGAGACTCATAGCTATAGGAGCTGCGGCATTTGTCGGATTGGTAGGTTGTAAAACAACCTTGCCACTCCCAGTACTCGCAAGCCCCTCGCCAACGCCGGCGGTATCTGCTTCTGGAGCACCACCGACTGCGACAGCCGCCTCTACTACTACTCCGGGACCCACAACGGACGTGGGAGACATGAGCGACGATGGTGCCAAAAACATCGTCATCGCAAATTATCTCGCGAAGGCGATCACGACCCCGTTCGCTTCAGGATGGGATGCGAACAAGGTGTTCGCCGGTCTCGCGGACGGATCCGTGAAACCGTATGTCGCTGGAGAGTTCCTCGGCGGTCCCGGCTGGAGCGCCGCACCCCAAGAAGACAAGTACCTTGGGAAGATGAGCGCTGGCAGTCTCATCATCCCAATTCCAAGCGACTCCGACATCAATGGAGGAAATATCGCATTCGCCTCCAAGGATGGCGGCGTGACGTGGAAGCAAGTCGCGTGGAGCAACTCCACCGGCCCGCACAACTACGCCACGTACTACGGTCCGGGCGACAAGTTCAAGTGGTCTGGATACAAGCTCATAAAGCGATGAGCTTCCAGAAAAACAAAACGTTCTTTACGAAAAACATAGAGCCCCTTTGCACAGTGCAGAGGGGCTATTTATTTTTAATAAAAAACTCTACATTATCTCCAGTGAATAATCCGTAATCACATCGCCCTCTCCAAAGAAAAACTTTCCGCGGATATGTTTTCCATATAATACATGCGAAAGCCAATAGATATCATCTGGCCACATATGCACATACGGAATATCTTTTATGAAAAACCACTGTGGCTTCATCTCCTCGCTTTCAATAGGTTCTCCTGAAAATTTTAATACTCTAAAAAGATGGACTTCCAATAACGCACCATTGGAAAATTCAAAATCTAATATCCCTACGTCATCCATCTCTTGTACTTCTACACCAGCTTCTTCACAACACTCTCTGATGGCCGCGTCTTCAACGGTCTCACCCGCCTCTACCTTCCCGCCAAATCCATTCCACCTATTCGCACCAAATCCACGCTTCTTCATTCCAAGAAGTACACGTTTATTTTCTTCATCATGGAATATACAAAGCGTTAATATTTTTTTTTGTGTAAACTGATTTTTGTATTTTTCTTCAAGCCATGAACTTGATTGCACCTTACCACCAGCGCCTACATTATAAACCATTTGAATACCAAGTTCGTCACAGACTACAACCTCTGGTACAGGATCGTCATCTGGTTTTCTGTCTCCCCCATTTGCAAAAATATCCGGCTTGAGTGCGCGAAGATCTTCGCATACGCTATAATCGTCTGTTCCATCTTTATGTGAAGAAAGTATCACTCGATCCACACACGCAATAGATTCTATGACTTCTTTGCGTTCATGTTCTGGCATAAATGCATGACCCTTTTTCATGCGAAGCCAACTATCATTATTCAAAATAACTACGAGTACATCACCAAGTTTTTTTGCCTCCTGCATACACCGTACATGACCAATATGGATAGGATCAAATCCCCCACTTATGGCGACGACGATTGTTTTTTTCTGTTCTTCTGCCATACTATTTTTATGAAATTTTTATGCGAGATCTCTTGACATTTTTTACTATATATGGTACACTTCATCAAGTCAAATCTATGCTTTTTAAAAGGAGAAGTAGCATGTTCTTACTTGGACAACCGAACACACTCCAGCTCATCTCTACGGGGTCTCTCATCAGTGGGATCGTTTCAGCACTTTTTAGCCAACCTGACTTTGGCTTGATACTGGTCGCCACCAGCGCATTTCTGGCGTATTGGTATTCAAAAACCCAGGAAAGAAAAACTGAACCGCTCACACCCGTAACCTCTGTCTGGCAACAAGGGAGATTCACTGCCGGACAAGAAGTACTCCATTTCGGACGGCAAGCACAAGTTGTCGCCGTGCCGGTTCGTATTGTCCCGCGAAATCATGTTCCGGTTTCATACATTGACGAGAGCGAGAACAGATGTTTCAAGACTGTTCCTTGGAGCGAGCTCCAACATCCGAGAAACATCAGGATAGACTAAGGCGCAACCTACCGAGAAGGAGGATAGAGAAATGAATGAGCTAAAAGATCTAAAAGAGTTTCGACTTCACTGGCTCCAGGGAAAGCCAGAAATCGTCAAAGGTACCGACATCGCCGACGCCTGCAGAAGGGCGGGCATCGGTAATGGCGCACTTCCCGCGCTGGACTACTTCGAAGAGGTAAAAGAGGGATCTAAATAATAGATCCACTCTCCTTTCAAACACAACGCCCTAACTCATACGAGTTGGGCGTTTTTATTTTTATACACCACGGCATTTTGATTCATTTATAATTATATTATGTGCCATAGCAGTGTTTGAAGTGCTATTCAAATGGATACAACTTTCTTAATTCATTAAATATAGGATCTTTTAAGATGTCTGACTTAAATCTAAAAATGGCTTCAGCATTTCTATTACAGTACTTGAGTTCATTCATGTTCTGCGTAGCATTATACCACTTATAGCTATCTATGATATCAGCGGCTTTTACGATAAGCGCATTTTTGCCTACAACTACACATTGTTTAATTATTTTTTCGATCTTCTCAACTGAATCCTTTATTGTATCATCCTTCGTGCAGGCGACTACAATGTCCGCAATCGCATCTCCAAATTCTTCGCGAAGCATTTTTTCACTTATGCCTTACCACTCAATCGCGTCGTGTAAGAGCCCCGCAAGGACAATGTCCTGAGAATACTTTTCCTCATACAGGTACACACCAACACGAATATCATGAAACAATGCCGGTTTTCTACTATTCTCATCGGAAAAGGGCCTATGTTTGGCCAACAGATGAACCGCCTTTTCAAATAATGGACCTAATAATTTTTCCATAAATAAACTATCGTATCGTCATGTGTAGAATCTGTCTCTCCAAATCATTGATGACTACTTTATCCTCAAAAATAATATCCGATCTTTCCAATGCCTCACTGGTTAAAAACCATGTACCGTAGTCACCCTCTCCAATAATAATTTGATCTTCCCAACCGCTTTCAACTTCAATTAAAAAAATATCTTTAGTATTTCTCAAAAATTCATAATACATATTAGAACTATCTGCGCGTCATTGCAACGTCTATATTTCCTCCCTAGTCTATATAAACATCTCTCACATTTGCAACTGCATCAATATTCAATGGGCCATAGATGTGCGGGTATAATTTCCCGTTTCCAGCGTCTTCGTATTTTATTTCAGACTTAACTTTTATCTCGTCAATTTGAAGTAGTAGCAGATTCTTCTTGCCTTTAAAAAGATATCGCGCAACCTCGTCAATTTGATCAACAGTTGAACAATGGATGAAACCTTGGGAATCAAGTGTATCTCCTCGATACTCACCCATTCCCCTCCCCAAATCCCAATCTTTTTTTGTGGCGATGTGAAGTATCATATTATATTAATTACGTCCCATGACACTTCTTGAAGTGCTAACTAAATGGAGGGAGGATTCTCCCTGCTTATGCTTACTTTTTAGTGTATCCACCGTATCCGGTAAAGATTAACGTTACCTCTAAAAGTTATTGATAATTAGCTCTCTTCCTTTCTGCTTTCTCAATCCAGTTTTGAGCACTCCCTTCTATTGACTCTTGTCTATCAAGTTCTTGTTCAACAATCTCGTGTCTATCCAATTTTTCTGCCCTTCTTAATGCTCTAGTAATAATTTCGTTAAAATCATCCATAAGATTTTCTTTCTTGTGTGCAAGAATAGAAATAATACTGTACTTGAAGCGTTCAATAAGATGAACATTCTCCTCCGTATCCTTCGCATAGCTAAAAATATGCTCGAGGTCTTCATTAATAATTGTATGAAAATCTTCACGAATCTGTTCTTTTGAAAAAAATTGAGGGTTAATTGATATATCTGACTGGTGCTCCCGCATTATTCTGAATAAATATTCGAGATTCTCCGGCGCATATCCAATACCAAATAATGTAACTGCCTGATGATAAGTTTTCTGGCTATGCACCTCGATTGGTATCCCTCCGGCAAGATTAATCAATCGAAAAAGTCGCCGGCGTCGTTCAAGCTCTTCAGAATCACGACAGACATAGTCATCATCATCAAATAAATGAAAATTCTCTTGTTGACCGAAAGGAATGAAAGCCATGACACCTTGGGGAAGCCATTCACTATTATCGTAAATATCTACTTGACTCGACTTGTACTTCGATATAGTCGCACCGTATTGATCAATTTCTCGAACCCAAGTAATTTGATCAAGGGCATTTTTCGTGTGAAGTATCTTAAATTCTGAAAGGTTATATTCAGACAAATCCTTCTCTGAAACTAAAAGATCTAAGGCAATCTCCTCGGCACTTTTTCCGAGTAAAGCACCAACTTTACGCAATTCTCTATGAACGGCATCTCTCTCGGCATCAATAAATCTAATAAAGGTTGCATCCTCTCTTCGCCTCTCCGCCTTACGCAATTCGCTCAATTTAGAACGATAGTCGTCAAGCAGATCCTGATAACGCTTGTCATTTACGCTTACCATATATAGGATATCAAATAGATCGCCCCAGTCAAACTTTCTCAAAAAACACATGGGGAGGGATCGTTAGACGACGACTGAATTGGTCGTCATTTTTCTTTAAAATTCTTTAAAGATTTATCAAAGTCGCTTTTCAGAAATCCTTTATACTCAATGCATTCAAGGCCATTATCCCCCGTGGCAGCGTTTATATTTCTTCCCACTTCCACACGGACACGGATCATTTCTGCCTACTTTTGCGCCATCACTTGTATGTGAAGACGCTTGCGCGGAATTTGTAGATGCGTCTTTTGCTGGCACGGAGTAGACAAGATTTTTTGATGGTTGTACTTGTTGATCTGAAAACGCGCCAATCTTAAAAATACTGTATACCACTTGGCGATGAATAAGAGAAAGTAATTCGGAAAACAATCTAAATGCTTCACGTTTGTATTCCACGAGCGGATCATGCTGACCATATCCACGAAGTCCAATGCCCGTACGCAGATGATCTATCGCCTCAAGATGTTCAATCCAGAGTGTATCAATGCAACGTATCAAGAGATCTTTTTCAATGTATGCCATCGCAACATGCGGTTTCATGGGTACACCTTGTTTTTTCATGTTTTCCGCAATGTGTGTCTCAAGAGCGGTAAAACTTTGCCGAGCAAGATGACACAGGTGAGAGATAATATGCGTCCTCTTTTCAGGTTCACTCAACACACGATCCGATGCTTCGTATATATCTTTCAGTTCGCGGCGATCTTCTTCTAAAACGGGAAAAATTGTATGCACCGTCTCATATATTTCCTGAATATTCCATTCGCGCGACTCATCCTCTTCTTTTGTAGTATGAAACGTTACCACATGTTGGATTTCATCCTCTATCATCGTCAAAACCATCTCACGCAATGTCACACTGTCATTGCGAGGGAGCGAAGCGACCGTGGAAATATCATTTTTTTCACTATCATCGAGATCTCTCGTTTCACTCGAGATGACAGAACTATCGTCTTGATCTTGATCTCCCTCTCGCTCAAACTCTTCCAAAATATCTTTTCTCCGCTTATAAATAACCTCTCGTTGTTTATTGATAACATCATCATATTCCAACAAGTGTTTTCGCGTATCAAAGTGATGACTCTCCACCTTTCGTTGCGCCTCTTCAATACACTTTGTGATAAACGAATTTTCAATAGGCATATCTTCCGGAGCGCCAAGTTTCCCAAGCATCGCCTTCATACGTTCTGATCCAAAAATTCGCATAAGATCATCTTCCAAAGAAATAAAGAAAAGTGACATGCCCCTATCTCCCTGTCTGCCAGCTCTACCTCGTAACTGATTATCAATACGGCGCGACTCATGTCGTTCGGTACCAATCACGCAAAGACCCCCAACATCCTGAACACGTCGCGCTTCATTTGTGTCTGGTGGATTCCCCCCAAGAATAATATCCACACCTCTGCCCGCCATATTTGTAGCGATAGTCACCGCGCCAAATCTGCCGGCTTGCGCAATAATTTCCGCCTCTTTCTCGTGATTTTTTGCATTCAATAATTTATGAGGAACTCCCTCACGTTCAAGGAGCGCGCTCAAATATTCATTTCGTTCAATGGAGATAGTACCCACCAACGCCGGCTGACCTCGCTGGTGACACTGCTTTATTTCTTCAACTACGGCGATATATTTTCCTTTTTCAGAGATATAAATACGATCCTGTTTATCTTCTCTCACCATAGCCTTATTGGTAGGAACCATGACCACCTCAAGTTTGTAAATTTTTGCAAATTCTTCCGCCTCGGTCGCCGCGGTACCAGTCATACCTGAAATTTTTTCGTACAGTCTAAAATAATTTTGAAATGTTACTGTGGCGTATGTCTGACTTTCACGTTGGATTTTTACTCCTTCTTTCGCCTCAATAGCCTGATGCAACCCTTCTGAATATCTTCTCCCATGCATCATTCTACCGGTAAACTCATCCACAATAATCACCTCATTTTCTTTTACTACATAATCTTTATCAAGCTTAAATAACGCGCGAGCTTTCAGCGCCTGCTCAATATGATGAAGCGTGGAAATATTTGCGGTCGTATATATATTTTTCATGCCAAGTAAACTTTCAATATGTTGAAATCCTGCCTCCGTAAGTGTTGCGGCGCGCAACTTTTCATCAATAGTATAGTCTTCATTCTCCGTAAGCTTGGAGACCATTTGCGCAAACGTAGTATACATACCCGTGGATTCTTCCGCAGCTCCGGAAATAATCAATGGTGTGCGCGCCTCATCAATAAGGATACTGTCTACCTCATCTATCACTGCAAAATGAAGCGGTCGTTGGACCATACGATCCAGATCCGGCACAAGATTGTCGCGGAGATAATCAAACCCGAACTCATTGTTTGTTCCGTATGTAATATCCGTGAGATATGCCTCTTTTCGTGAACAAGGTCGAAGAAAATCATGTTGAATACGAAAACTTTGAATTTCTAATTTTTCTTCACCTTCTTGTTTTTCACCCTCGTGTATCTCTTCTTCGTGTTTCTGACGATATTCTGAATCATATAGATATGCCGCCTCATGTTGGATACTACTCACTGAAAGACCAAGCGCATAGTATACCTTTCCCATCCATGCGGAATCACGCATCGCCAAATAATCGTTTACCGTCACTACATGTACGCCCTTGCCGGTAAGCGCATTCAGATATACCGCAAGCGTCGCAGTAAGCGTCTTCCCCTCTCCGGTACGCATTTCCGCTATCTGTCCGTGATGAAGTACGATACCGCCGATCATCTGTACGTCATAATGCCGCTGTTTTAACGTCCGTTTGCTTACCTCTCTGCATACGGCAAACGCCTCGGGCAGTAAAGCGTCTATCGTCTCCCCTCTTGCCAAACGCTCACGAAATAACACGGTCTTTCCTTTCAGCTCATCATCAGAAAGATCAGACACATGTACCTCAAAAGAATTCACCTGCTCCACAAGGGGCAAGAGTGAATCAATAACACGCTTGTTGGGATCTCCAAATAATTTTCCTAAAAAAGACATGGGAGTTTTTTTATATCTGTTCCGCTGGCGGGTAACCCCACGAGGGAACAATACGTACTTTTGTCTTTGGTTGTTTTTGAATTGGTATTTTTTTTAGTATAACACTCGTACGTGATTGTTTTTTTATCACGCGCGTACGTCCAGAAATAACAACATCATACTGTCGCGCGGTCACCGACTCCTTTTTGCTCGTATTCACTGCGTACAACGAGTAATAATACCGTGTCGTACTAATAGGGTCAAGCTTCTCAATAAATGTTCCACTACATCCCCCCTCACCAACGAGCGTTCCCTTTTTCCCCTTCGCCGTTGAGCGATACACGCGTACACGCGTACATGACGAAAAATATGATTGTGCATTCCATGTTAAAGAAATAATTTTTTGATTACTTACTTTTGCTTTTATTGGCGGGATTTGAATTGTTGGTGTATCACCAATGATTGCCACAAGCGGTTCTGAAAAAAATTCTTCGCCATGAGCGGTAACGCCGGCAACTTTATAAAAATATTGTGTATACGGGTTAAGCGAATTATCGTACCAGTACGCTTTATCAGAAACATCCGCAAGAATATCTCCGCGCTCCCATGAAGAATGAGACCGATAAATACGGATAAGAGCAAAATTTGCAAAATCTGTCTGCGGCCACTGAATTTTTACCGAATTTGTGGTTCCTGTTTCTTGAATGCTAATATGTTTTAATAGAAAAAAATCTTCTTTATTATTTGATATTTGAAAAGAATTTTTTGTTATAAATGACCGCGATGCTTGGATAGTTCTTCCTTGCGCATCCGTCATCGTTAATTGATAGTAGTACATTTTTGCCGGTGTAAGTCCGGAAAGAAAAAAGGCATTTTGGCGTGTATATTCTTTTGTCTCGAGTGAAAATGGCATCACAGTACTGCTTGATCCAAATATCAGGTGAGCTGTTGCCGGTATATTCGTTTGCCATGAGACAAGAGCATTTTGGTCTGTAACGTCTTGTATTTCATGCGCCGTCAAAAAAAACTGTCCATAGTTTACCTGTTGTACTGATTTTGGTACACCGCTTATCAATATACTCACCGGGGACTCATTACCATCTTTGTCATAGGCGACAAGCGCGTAAAAATATTTCTTTCCATCAAAAAGATTTGTATCGCGATATTCTGTTCCTGCGATATCGCTCACAAAAGCAGTCGGAAAAGTATCTTCGCTTTCTGAACGAAAAAGTGTTACCGATTTTGTATTAAGTGCATTTGTCCAACGAATAATCAAGGTATTTCCGCTTACAGGCTCTTCAACCCAAACATTTGTAAGTGCGGAAGAAAGCTTTTGATTTGAAATATTTTCAGATAAAATTTTCTTCACATATGTTTGAATAAGATCTTCAGAATATTGATATGCACGAATATCACCTATACTCTGACGCGTCATTCGCATAATAGGAAATCCCCATTTCTGAAATTGTTCCGTATAATCTGTTTTTGCATAGGTACTTAAGATGTAAACAAAAAGATTTATTTTCTGAACTATCATCTCCTGCGTCTGCGCCTCAAATGGCACTTTCCAATTTTGGGGAGAAGAAAATGAAAGATTATAAAATCGCATCGTTTTATTCAGCCCATCATATAACGCCCTTCGTTTGCTGGGATCCTGTGCAAAAAATCCAATAAGCCCGATAAATTTTGTTGATCGTTGCGCAAGTCTATCCTGCGATTGTGGATAGACAAAAAGCATGTTAAATGCATCATGATCATTGAGATATTGTTCATATCCTTTTTGGATAGAAAGAAAATCTTGCAACGTATTCATATAATCTCCGCACATCTGTATCTGAAGTTTTTTCTCACAAAAAGAATCCATATACAATGGAGACACTCCTCCCTGTATCTCATTTTTCAGAAGAAATGAAAAAATTGAAATAAGATCAACAAATGATTCTGCGGAAGAATTATCCCATAAAAGAGAATATCCAGTTGACTGCATCTGTGGCAAAAATGCATGTCCCATCTCATGAAATAATATCGCCGAAAGTGGCATCCTGTTATCACGCGATAGTACCGGAAATATGCGCTCAAAAAAATCTTCAGAAACTGCGATGGTATTTGTTCCTGGCATAAGATACATGGATTCTGATTTTTCCATACGTCCATTTGAACACTCTGAATATCTCCATGATGGACATTTTTCAACAATAACAATTTGTTTATTTGCCGGCTGGGCTCCGGTAAATTGCGCGAGATGCGTATAGAGCGCTTCATATTTTTTTATATACGGTAACGGATCATCTATCAATGCTGACGCATGTCGTGTATATAGTTTCCATTGAATATGACCACAGGTAATCTCGCCACTTTGCTTAAATTGTTGTACGGTACGATCGCAAGAAACGGAGGTGTCCGCAAAAACATTTGGTATTATCAAATAAAAAAAGAGAAGGAGTCCGATAATGGATCCCCCAAATATAGATATATGGAAAAGAGAGATTTTTTTCATACTGGTAATAATTTTTCTTTTTGTGCAACGAATCCGATGATCTTGTACACAAGCTTCGCCACTAAAAAATTCGGAGCATGAAAGCCGGCAATAGGTGCGAGCTCAACAACATCAAATCCAATAATAGTTCGGTTCGCGCATACCTTTTTAAGGATCCCGATGGATGTCTGCCAATCCATACCTCCCGGTTCTGGAGTACCAGTTGCGGGCATAATGGACGGATCAAGGGCATCCACATCAAAGGTAATGTATACAAATTCACCCAATTTGTCAAGGATGGCATCATAATTCCACTCTCGCATATCTTTTGCATACCATATCGTTATTTTTTCCTTATTATTACGGATAAAATCAAACTCATTACCATCAAGGGGGTCGTTACTTACATTACGAATACCAACCTGAACAAGTTGTTCTACTTCGGGTACCTCAAGACATCGTCGTAAGACACATGCGTGGCTCAAAGGATCACCATGAAGCGTATCACGGAGATCCCCATGCGCGTCAAAATGGAGAATACTAAATGATGGGTACCGTTCACTAAGAGCACGAATAGGACCAGTACTCAATGAGTGCTCCCCACCAAGAATAATAGGAAATTTCTTCATCTGTACTATCTCTCGCGTCACGCCATATGCATAATCAATTCCTTCTTGTGCTGAAGAAAACAGTTTTGGCGGTTCTATTGTCGCAATACCTGCTTTTTGTGGATAAAAATCCTCTTCTACATCATAGAGTTCAATTTGCTGACTCGCATCTATGATCGCCTCCGGACCGCTCGCCGTGCCACCTCCATAGCTCACCGTTGCCTCAAGTGGAATACTCGCAACAACAAAATGAGCATTTTCTAATATGCTATATTCAGGGGATGGGTCAAATATTTTTTTTTGCGCTTCTTGAATCATTATATTATGCTTTTGCCGTTCCGGCTGTATCGTCATCTAGCACAAATACCGCGGCTGCTAAGACAGATGTCCAGAGTCCATCCTTATGTCCAATCGCAGATTGTGTCGTGTTCATTGTACGAATAATCTTTCCACTCGCTTTATAAATTTGTTCTCTCTCATCCCATGCCGCCTCAGAATCAAATTCAATACCAAGTGTTGTCGCAAGCATACTTGCCGCCAAATCCTCTGCATACTCACCGGCAGCTTTTTCCGTCTCGCCAAATGACTTATGCTCAGAAAGATATCCATACTGTGTATTATCTGCCGGTAATGCAAGCCCCACAGAGGCCGCCATCAGACGATTTGGCTCATTACACCGAAGATCATACATGACACAAAATACAACTTCTCCAGAGTTCAACATTTGCAAACCCTTTTCGCGAGAAATAATTTTACAGCCCGGAGCAAAAATAGATGAGACGGTCACAAGATTAAAACGTTCAATGCCGGCATCACGCAGTGCCATCTCAAATGATGCGAGCTGTTCTTTGTGTCGTCCAACACCTTTCGTAAAAAAACAATATTTCGGTACTAAATTCATTCCCATATTTTTTTATTATTATTCTTTCCCTCGTATGGTTCGTACAAGATCTTTTTTGAGTACTAATTTTTTTCCTTTATATGTCGTAATATTTTTTTTCATAGTAGCAACCGCCATATCTATCGCCTCGTGAACATCTGACGCAACTGCTTCTACTCGCAATGGGGTACTTCCAGCAGTCGAAAGATGAAGCATCATCTCTACACGAACCACATCTCCCTTTTGATGATGCGCGTCCCTGATTATCTCAACTGAAATGTTTTTTATATCCCGTATATATTTCTCAAGTACCTGAACTTTTTTTTCAATAGTCGCGTCAAGCTGGGGGGTGCGGTCTACATGGACCGCTCGAATGGAAATATTCATATTTCACATACGTAATGATTTAATACTATACAGAAAAAAAATAATGTCAATAGTGCCAATGTACCGTGCATGGTATTGTATCATACTCCTAAAAGTTTTTTCCATATCTTCCATACCTCATCCGCCCCAAGCGTCAAAAAAATATCTATATCTTGCACATGTTCACGCACGATACGAACCGCAGCATCTATGTTCTGTGCATACTGCGCATGTCCGCCATATCCTTGAACAAGCGAAACGAGATCAGATGAATAAAAGGTACTGTCTTCTTCACGCGCTGAAGAAAATATATCAAGAATAATAACCATATCCGCCTTCAAAAAACTCTGTGCAAACGCCTCTTTGAATGTTTCAGTTCTGGAAAATGTATGAGGCGAAAACACACACCATATTCTTTTTCCAGGATACATGTCTCGTGCTGTCGCGAGTGTTGCGTTAATCTCTGTTGGATGATGGGCATAATCATCTATAACAACGACTCGCCCAAACATTCCCTTTTGTTCAAATCTACGCGAAATCCCCTCAAATGATTCGATCGCACTACAAATCTGTTTTGGTGACCCATATTCTGCCATGTCACAAAAGGCGTATATCGCAACCGCATTCACTATATTTTGTCTTCCGGGTAATGGTGAGGTAAACGATACTACATCCTCTCCATGTTTTGTGATAGTACAAGATGCTTTTCCTCCAGAGACAGAATAATTCCTAAGTGAATATTCACATGACGCGCCAAAACCATACCGAATAATGTGTTTAAGCGGCATATCCACAAGCGCAGTACGCACACCGGCATCATCCCAACATGCCACCAAAAAACCGTCTCTCATTTTTTTACAAAAACGTGAAAATGCAGAGATATATGACTCTTTTGTCTTAAAAAAATCAGGATGGTCGTAATCCACATTCGTGAGAATAATAGACCACGGATCATACAAGGAGAGCTTGTCTTGATACTCATCTGCTTCTAGAACGAAAAGATCAGATTTTCCAGTACGCATATTCCCGTCCCATTGTTTTACCTTAGCTCCAACAATACCAGATGGATCTTTGCCAAGTTTAGAAAGGACATATCCAAGCCATGCGGTAGTGGTTGATTTTCCATGAGATCCGCATACCGCGATACCTTTATATGAATTAAATATACTAGCGATTACTTCTGGATAACTTACGGTAGGAATTTTCAATTCCCGCGCTCGTATGACTTCTTCCTGTTTTTGCCATGCTGTTGAATAAATAACAAAATCAAAATCCGATGTAATATGCTCCGCAGAAAATTCCTCTACAAAAATATGCTTAGCACGAAGAAATGCATCTATAGGAAATTCATCAGAGACATCAGAGCCGCACACGTGTGCATCTTTCTCTATTAAAAATTGAGCAAGCGCACTCATGCCGCTCCCCTTGATACCCACAAAATGAATCCGTTTTCCAGTATACATCGTGTTCATATCTTCTTTAAAAAAATAGTCTGCATTTCCGCTCGAAGAATTTGTTTGACCATACGCATGCGCGCAAAGAATCCAATAAAAAATCCATATTTCTGTTCTTTGATTATCTGTGTAACACCTCTCATTTTTAGAGAAGTAGCATTCAAATGATGTCCGGAACAATATGCATTCATATAGGTTTCTATGCCAAAATCATGGGGTGCATATTGCGCATATTCAGAAATGACAGAAAAAAATAGGGATCGTGAAAGTACGCGCTCTCCCCCTAAAATAGGAGCGACATACGGCAGCAACCATGTAAGGAACATACCACGATCACGAAGCCCTACAGTCATTTCTGATTTTTTTGCCACTACAGGATCTACGAGTAAATGAATATGCTCACTCTGCAATCCTACCACATCCGCGTCACAAAAAAAGATATGCTCCGTATCAGAAACTTTCGCACCCATAATCATCGCCTCGCCCTTCCCCTTATTTTCTTGTCGAATAACACGCACGCCTTTTTGACGAGCAATATCTCCCGTAGTATCTTTTGATCCATCATCTACAACAACAACAGAAGAAAATATATGAGAATTCAAAAGTACGTCAAGTACACGTCCGATATTTTTTTCTTCATTGTATGCGGGAATGATTGCCGTGATAGACATAGACTTTTTTTATTATCTATTTTTTACAATTTCTTCTACAAGCTCTCGCACTCTCCGCGCGCCATCCTGTGGTAATGCTAATCTTACATGATCAGACAATTCCTGCATTAAAACGCTATCTTTAAAAATACGTCTGATAGTCTCTATAAATTTTTCCGCGGTAAGTCCTTCTTGTAGAAGATATATCGCCGCATGTTTTTGACGTTCAAAATATACTGCATTTTTTTCCTGATGAGAATGTGGAATAGGAATAATAATTGTTGGTTTTCCATATACAGAAAGCTCACTCAACATACCCATACCTGCACGCGTTACCACGCAATCTGAAATTGCAATATAGTCAAGTAATTTTTCTCCCAAAAATTCAAATACGTGATATCTTTCCTGAATATACGATACCACAGCCACGCCGCCCTTCCCTTTTCCTGTTATGTGAACTACATGGCAAATTTTCGTAAGTTCTCCAAGCGATTCTAATACACGGATATTTATAAATTCTGCGCCCGTACCCCCGCCAACAATCAATACAACAGGAAGATTGTCATCTGGAATTCCAAGTAACACGCGCAGAGAGATACGATTCTTACTATCACGTATCTTACCCGCAAGCTCAACTATTTTTTTTCGCACTGGAATACCCGTAACAACAGTTTTACCTCCTTGAAAATATTTTTTTTGATCATCACACGCAAGCGCAACTCCCCGCGCACAAAAACGTGTCATGATATTCGCAAGACTTGGCTGAATATCAAGCTGAAGAATGAGAATTTTTTTCTTTAAAAGCCATCCCGCCCACATCACCGGTACAGACACGTATCCTCCGGCACCCACAATAATATCCGGTTGAAATGTTAAAATAATACGAAAAGCCTGAACAATACCTATACATAAAAGGAATGGATCTAAAAAATTTCGCACACTGAAATACCGCCGAAATTTTCCGGAAAAAATAGAGCGAAATGGCATGTGATATCCACGAACCAGTTCTTTTTCCGGACCAGACCGTGTACCAACCCACATCGCCTGCGCCGAGCCTGCAAACTCTTCATACACCGCAATAAGTGGTGTTACAGATCCAAGCGTTCCTCCTCCGGTAAAAATAATTCTCATACGATAGTATTTTTATTGTCATGAACGTGCGCTTCCTGCACGCAGAGAGATATTTAACACAATACCTATGGCGGCCATTTCAACAATAAGCGCAGTCCCTCCATAACTGACAAAGGGAAGTGGAATACCCGTAAGCGGCAGAATAGAAAGCATCGCTCCGATATTCACAAACGACTGAAAGGCGATCCAGCTCATAATCCCCGTAGCTACAAGCATACCAAAATCATCACTCGCTCGTTGTGCGATTCGCAATCCACGTAAAATCCAAAAAAGAATAAATGAAATAAAAAAAATCGCAAAAATAAATCCAAGCTCTTCTGCAATGATTGCAAAAATAGAGTCACCAAATACTTCGGGCAGATAGGCAAATTTCTGGCGTGAATGACCAAATCCCTTTCCCCATAATCCCCCAGATCCAACCGCGAGCAATGCTTGATTGATATGATATCCAATACCAAGCGGATCGAAATCTGGATTAAGAAATGTAGTAAGCCGCTGCATACGATACGGCGCAGTCTTGATAAGAAGTACTATAAGACCAACTCCGCCCATTCCCGCAAGAAAAACATGCGCTATACTTGCTCCTCCTAAAAAATACATACAAAACACAGAGGCGACAATCACGCTCATCGTCCCCACGTCTGGCTGTAGTACGATGAGAAGAGAAATAATTCCCACAAGCGTCATAAAAGGAACAAATCCATAAGAAAAATCTTTCACATTTTTTTCTCCCTTACTGCTCAACCAAGCCGCAACATATAAAAGAAACGTAAGCTTAACAATCTCGGACGGTTGAAAGGAAAATATCCCCAGATGGATCCATCGTCGCGCGCCACCATGTTCAAAACCAATACCAGCGGGTAAGAAAACTGCTGCAAGAAGTAGAATAGAGATAATAAGTAAAGGAAATGCCAATTTTTTCCATATTTTATAATCTACCGCGGAACATGCCGCAAAAGCAATAAGACCGGGAAGAAATCCAAATAACAATTGATGCGTAACATAATAATAGCTTGTGCCGTATTTCTGAAAGGACATAACCGCAGAAGCAGAAGAGAGAATAACGAGTCCCGCTATGATGAAGACAAAAAAAGATACAACAAATATTTTGTCGGGAAAATGAAAAAAAACATTTAAAAAAAGGGACTGAATAGAGTGTGAGCTTTTACGCAATCGCATAAAAAATAAAAGAAAATCTATATACTCAAAAAGACCTACGAAGCGCGTTTACTTCAAAAACAAACTGTTCACCACGATCAAATTCATGAATAAACATGCCAAAACTTGCACATCCCGAAGAGAGAAGAATAGTATCTCCGGCACAAGAACTATTCCATGCAGATATTACCGCGTCATGCATACTATTTACATATGTACTTGCGCCAGAAAATCCTGCGCGATGTATCGCATCAATAATTCTCGGAGTCGCAGTGCCAGAAAGAAAAACAATACTCTTCACATACCGCATAATACTAAGAGCAAGTTCGGTAAAATCAAGATCTTTATCTGATCCGCCAGTAATAAGAATGATTCGCATAGTATCTGGATCACCAAATACTCTTAACGCGGCAATCGTCGCATCGGGACTTGTTGCTGTGGTGTCATTTATCCATATCCTTCCAAAAATATTTGCTATTTTTTCTTGACGGGATGGCAAACCGTGAAAGGCTTTTATCGCTATCACAATACCCTCAACAGAAACGCCAGCACATCGTGCCACACAGCTTGCGGCAAGGATATTCTCAATAGCATGTTCTCCTTTTAGCGGGGACTCTCCTACAAAACATACCTCTTGGACGCTACCGTTTTTTTCTCGTATACATATCATACGACGTGACGGATCACCAGACACATCAGGAAGAAGGAATAGGCCCGGTCCATCAAATGTCTGTATTCGAGAAAACCACCACCGTATTCCACCATCATACCGTCTCCCCATTGCACGAGTTTGAACTCCATCATAATTAAATATTGCATGATCATCCGCACTCTGAAACCGAACAATATTTTCTTTTGTTTCAGTATATATATCTAATGTCTTATGCCTGTTTAAATGATCTGAAAATATATTTGTTACCACGGAGATATGTGGAGCAACAGTCTGTCTGGAAAAAAGCTCCAGTTGATAGCTGGATACCTCCATCACAACAGGATCAAAAATGTCTTGTGCCTCATGTTCTAATACCCTATCAATGAGAGAGAAAAAATTCTCTATCCCTGCACCGGCAATACCACCACACAACGCATGAGTATACGTAGTACGAAGCATTTCATATATCAACGCGGTGGTTGTAGATTTCCCTCGTGTTCCCGTCACACAAATTTTTGGCGTCTTTTGTGTGAGAAGTAAAAAAAGCGTTGCCTCATTTTCTACAGGTACACCAGCAGAACGTGCAAGAAAAAGATACGGAGAATCAAACGGTACTCCGGGATTTTGGACAATAAGATCTGCCCGCGCCATCTCCTCGCTTCTATGTTCGCCCAGTACCCATTCAACGGAAAATACTTTTTTCTCCGGATGTTCCAACAAAAAATCTTTACAAAAATTCTGTACTGCTCGTACAGAAGGCAAGAGATCATTCTCATCACGAAGATCTGTCACGCATACATGTGCGCCTTGTGCATAGAGCCACTCTGTAACAGCTATTCCGCCGCCATGCAAACCAAGACCCATAACGATGACATATTTTTCAAAAAAATCTGAAGGTTTCTGAAATATATCTCGCATACCCATCCGTATTATGAATAAATACCACGCTCAAGAATTGCCAAGATAACGCCAATGATTGCAGTAATAAATGCAATGACCCAAAAACGCATGACGATAGTAGGTTCCGACCATCCAATCGCCTCAAGATGATGATGAATAGGCGCGGAAAGAAATACTTTTTTCTTTCGAATTTTTTTTGAGGCAACCTGGACGATAACAGAGGCGGACTCAAGAACAAACAAAAATCCAATAACCGGCAAAAGAAGTGCGGCATTTGTAAGCATTGCTACAATACCAAGAGTAACACCTAAGGACATAGCACCAGTATCACCCATAATAAATTTTGCCGGATAAATATTGAGCCAAAGAAAGGCAAGAAGCGATCCAATAATCACACCACACAATGTTGCAAGATCATATTTTCCCTGAAGTGCGGCGATGGTGCCGTATGCCGCAAACGCCGGCAAGAGCGTACCCCCGGCAAGTCCGTCTAATCCATCAATTTCATTTACTGAAAATGCAGTTGCGACAATGACAAAAATAAAAAAAGGTATATACCACCATCCAATATTAAAATCTCCCACAAAGGGAATATGAAGAATATCCCAATCAAGTTTAAAATAAAACCACAGCGCCCCAACAATCGCGATAAGCGTATAGAGCATGACACGATGACGCATATGCAAGCCCCCGCCGAACGGACCAATCTTTCGTATATTCAAATAATCATCCACCATGCCAACTAACGCTGCCAATACAAGCGCACTTAAAGGAAGCCATACTTGAGAACGAGATAAAAAGTTCAATCGAGCAAAAATTGTATCAGGGAAAAGTATCGCACCATATGAGCATACAATCGCGACAACAAGCGTCGTTACCCATATCAGTATGCCACCCATAGTTGGCGTTCCTTTTTTTGCCTTATGAAGCTTTGAATATATCGGCGCAGATTTTTCATCCCGTATTTGTTTACCAAGTTTGTGTTTGTAAAGAAAGCGAGAAAGAAATGGCGCCCATACCCACGCGAGCAAAAAAGCAAACGTGGAGAGCAACATGATTTTAAAAATAACAAAACTGATCATACGATATAAAATTCATTAGAAAATATTTATCTGAACCAAGAGATAGACCGCAAAAAGCAAAAGATATTGGAAAAGTCCCGCGCATATCATGAGCATCTGCGCAACGCTACGATAGGAGTAAAAAAGAAGACGCGTAAGTATATAATTTACCCCTCCACATACCATGCCGCTGAATGGTAAAAGAAAAATATACTGCCAACGCGCAAAATAATCAACACCCATGAATATCTTATAATGTAGATAAAGGAATCCAGATCCTGATCCGTATAACACATCACCTTTATACATAATAAGCGCAAATATCATGAACTGACCAATAACAGTCATGCCAGATCCGATAGCCACAACTACATCCCGAAAAAAGACCTTCTCATACATTGTATCAAAAAATTCACGCATACATTCAACAATATCTAAAAGAGACCTATCTTTCTCACACTATATCAAAAAAAATAATGAAAAGCAACTCATGATCGACTACCTCTTGCCTTTTTTACTTCTCTCTGCTATTATGAAGATACTTACGGTATTTCCTTATATTCTCATTATTTTTTTATGGCACATAAAAAAGCAGGCGGCTCTACAGTATGGGGACGCGATTCACAATCGAAACGACTTGGTATCAAACTTTTTGCCGGAGAGTTGGCAAAAAAGGGCAGTATTCTTATTCGCCAACGCGGAACAAAATACCATGGTGGCACCAATGTTAAGCGCGGAAACGACGATACACTCTACTCCCTTATCAATGGCATAGTTTCATTTTCAAAGAAGAAGCTCCGTAAATTTGACGGAAGCCTCAAACAATCAACACTCGTTCACGTAACAGAAAAAAAAGCGTAAAAAAAGCCAAAAGAAATCCCGCATACGCGGGATTTTTCTTATATACAAGATGTTTCATTTTTTTATCGCCTGATTCTTTACCTCTTCTATCGCCTTATCAAGTTGGGGATCTTTATTATCCGTATAATCTTTTTCGGTCATCAAAACCTCAATATCCGGTTTGATTCCCTCTTCATTAATAGACCTGCCATTTGGCGTAAGCCATTTGGCGATGGTAAGTTTAATCGCCGACCCATCTTTTAGACGTTGAAGATCCTGTACCGAACCCTTACCAAATGTTTTTACCCCAACAAGTACCGCCTTTTTATAATCTTGCAACGCACCCGCAACAATTTCCGCGGCTGACGCACTCCCCTCATTTACCAATACTACCGTAGGCATATTTCGCAAGCTCGCGCGTGTTCGAGATTTGTATTCATCTTTATGTTGTTCATCATATTTCTCAATCACTACGGTCTGTCCATCTACCCAATATCCGGATACCTGAATGGCGGTGTCAAGAAATCCACCGGGATTATTTCGCATATCAAGAATAATACCACTCACTCGTTTTGTCATAAGATCTCGCACCGCATCTTTAAAACCGTTTTCTGTATCCTGATTAAAATGCGCGAGTTTGATATACCCGATATGTGAATCTGGGAGCACCTTCCATGTAACAGAATGAACGATAATCTTATCGCGAATGACGGTTACGTCTCTTGGTTTTGATTCATCTACACGATAAATTTTTAATACTACCGGTGTACCTCCCTTACCGCGAATAATACTCACTGCAAAATCCGTAGTCATTCCCGATGTATCTTTTTTATCAATACTTACTATGGCATCTCCAGATCGCAATCCCGCATGCTCCGCAGGAGTATCTGGTAGAATAGACATAATAAGAAGTTGATTTTTTTTCATCCCAATTTCTGCGCCTATTCCCTCAAATGTTCCGGAAAGCGCCTCATCAAATTTTTTTGCGGTATCCGGTTCCAAAAAAACAGAATACGGATCTCCAAGGGCGGAAACCATACCTGTAAGTGCGCCATAAAATAATTTTTTATCTTCGGTATTCTTTTCAATATATCCTGTTTTTACCCGTCTCCACACATCCCAAAATAAATCAAAATCAACGTCTTTACTTATTTCTTGTGGAATTTTTACATCCGGATGCGAAATTTCTTGTACCGTATTTTGAGTAACAGTACTTCGCGCGACATCTTTCTTTTCTTGCTGAAAAGATGCGAGAAAATATCCACCGGTAAAACTTATTCCAACAGTAAAAATTGCAATATAAAAAATGAAATGCTTTTTTAAAAAATAAAATATTCCCTTCTCATTAGATGGTTGTTCTTCTTGTGGTTTTAGAATATCGTCAAATTGCATACGTACAGTACTGTTATATTTAAAATACTTATTCAACGCATTGAATAGATGCTCCTATAGCCTGTAACCGTTCTACAATATGTTCATATCCTCTATCAACAATCTCCGCACTGTTAATGACTGTTCTACCTGATGCGATAAGACCCGCGATGATCATTGCGGCTCCAGCACGCAAATCAAAACTGTGAATTTCTTGTCCATAGAGTGGTGTAGGACCTGTCACAAGTACTCGATGTGGATCACACACCACCGCGTTTGCTCCCATACGCACAAGTTCTTGAATATATCCCATACGACCCTCAAAAAGGGTATCCCAAATTAATGTTGTTCCTTGTACTTGTGTAGCAAGCACCCCAAAAATAGACTGAAGATCTGTAGGAATACCGGGGTATGGACGCGCGTCAATTTTTGTCGCGCACATAGCACCGTACGAGTGAACTGTCACGGTATGACCGGAAATATCAAATTTTGCACCCATTACTCTCAACTTCTCAAGCACCACCTCCATGTGCTCCGGAATAACATTATGGACGCGCAATTTTCCTTTGTTTGCGATACCGAGAATAATAAATGTTCCCGCCTCAATAGTATCCGGAATGATAGTATGCGTTGTACCATGGAGTGTTGAAACACCCTGTATTGTAAGCGTTGTCGTACCATTTCCCTCAATGTCAGCACCAATTTTTTGGAGAAATAATACAAGATCCTGCACATGTGGCTCACATGCGACATTTTTGATAACCGTAGTTCCTCGCGCGCAGACTGCCGCCATAAGTACATTTTCCGTTGCGGTTACTGACGCCTCTAACAATATAATCTCTGCGCCGTGAAGACCTTTACTTGAAAGTTTATATATCCCTTTTTTCTTATCAATACGTGCACCAAGCTTTGAAAGTCCAAGAAAATGCGTATCTAATGGTCTATTTCCAATAATACATCCTCCCGGTTCTGCAATATCAATAGTATGAAATCGCGTAAGAAATGAACCAAGAAAAAGAATAGACGCCCGCAAACTTTTTACCAAATGATAATCTGGATTATGTAATGTTGAATCACGATTACAGATGGTAACTTGATGTTCACCAGTCCATACAGCTGAACTTCCAAGACTTTTTAAAATATTTAAAAGTGTCTCAACATCAGAGATACGCGGCATATTATCAAGCACACACTCGTCATCAGTAAGCAGTGTCGCGGCAATGATTGGCAATGCGGCATTTTTTGCACCAGAGACCCAAATGTCACCATTTAATTTCCTCCCCCCCTCAATAATAAATTTCATAACTATTCCGTAATCATTTTTTGTAACAGTCCCTTGAGCTCGTCCGTTGAATAAAACTCAATGGAAATAATACCTCGCTTTCCCTTTTGATCAATAGTCACTTTTGTTCCAAGATGTTCCCGTAATAACTCTTCCTGCGCTAAATAATTATTTTTTTCTGATACAGTCCTACGCTGAATTGTCCCTTTTTTTTCTTCTTCATAGAGAATACGCTCTACGGAACGAACAGAAAGTTTTTCATCAACTATTTTTTTAAACATCTTTAACTGCTGATCCTGATCTATAAGACAGAGGAGGAGCACCGCATGTCCCTCAAAAATGGTTCCATCTTCAACCGCATCCTGAACAATTTGTGGCAAAGTAAGAATGCGCAACGCGTTTGTAATAGTTGGCCTACCCTTTCCTACTTTTTTTGCAATTGTCTCGTGCGTCCATGAAAAATTATTATAGAGTTTTTGGTATCCTTTCGCGAGCTCTATAGGATTCAGATTAACACGCTGAATATTCTCAATAAGCGCCATGGCGAGTTTTTCATTATCATTTGCCTCACGAATGACTACAGGTACACGGCTCAAACCTACAATTTTTGCCGCACGGAGCCTTCGCTCGCCGGCAATAAGCCGATATTTTCCATCTTCATGTACAACAACAAGCGGTTGAATGATACCGTACTCCCGGATTGAATCCGAAAGTTCATGGAGCTGATTCGTATCAAAATCCTTACGCGGTTGATATTCATTTGCAGAAATAAGATGAATATCAAGCTCTGTTACCGGTTCATTATTAGATTGCGCAGACACTCCATCGCCTTTCTGCGAAGAAGTAGGATGTTTTCGTGAAATAAGCGCATCAAGTCCGCGCCCAAGACCATACTGTGTTGCCATAATGATTATGTTCTATGTGTTATTCCTTCACGAACGTTGAGCAATTCCCGCGCCAAACGTTCGTATGCTTTTGCTCCGCGGCTGGAGGGGTCATATTGAAAAATTGTTTTTCCATGACTTGGCGCCTCCGCAAGTCTCACATTGCGTGGAATCACCGTTCGGAAAATTTTGTTTGGAAAATGATTATACAGTTCAAAAAGGACACTTTCTGACAAACGATACCGCCGATCGTACATAGTGATAACCGCCCCAAGAATCTCAATATCAGAATGCAAATTTTCTTTTACAAGGCGAATTGTTTCTAAAAGTTGACCAATACCCTCAAGCGCAAAGTATTCCGCCTGTACGGGAATAAGTACAGAATCCGCTGCGATCATACCGTTGAGTGTAAGAAGTCCCAACGATGGAGGACAATCTATAAATATGTAGTCAAAATCATCTTTAAGCGGTACGATCCTCTGACGAAGCTGGTACTCTCGATCTTCTATGGAGACAAGCTCTACATTTGCCCCAGCAAGAGAAAGCGTTGCCGGCAACATCTGAAATGCATGTGGCGCCACCGTACGAACCGCCTCACGCGGATCTACAGATCCAACTAATACCTCATATGATCCATATTCAACACCACTTGGATTCAGCCCAAGTCCCGACGTCGCATTTGCCTGCGGATCCAAATCTATAAGTAAGCACTTGCTACCCATAGATGCAAGACATGCGACAAGATTCATGGCGGTAGTCGTCTTTCCCACTCCGCCTTTTTGATTTACTATTGCAATAACGTGTGCCATATATCCACATCTATAGGTACAGTATACGTCATTTTTTCAAAAAAGGATACTCGCCAAATCCAACACATTGTACTTCCGGTTCAAGGATAACGCCATACTTTTGAAAAACCTTACTTTGGATTTCCCTTGCAAAAAAAACAATGTCTTGCGCTGATGCACCGCCATAATTTATGATGGCAAGCACATGGTAAAGAGAGAGTCCCACCTCTCCAGCTTGATATCCCTTTTTGAAACCCGCCTGTTCCATAAGAAATGCCGCGGCGATCTTTACTGTATCTTCTGATAGTTTCCAAAACCACGGTTGATGCGCCTGCTGTTCTTGCTCACTAATTTTATTTGAGATATGTTCAAATTCTTTTTGTGATACTACTGGATTTTTAAAAAAAGAACCGGCGTTCTTGAGATAGTCTCCCTCTGAAGTTATCAACATCCCCTTCTTTTTTCGAATATCCAATACCGCCGTGCGAATATCTTGTACTGTCACTTCTTTTTTCTGATCTGAAAAATAATTCTGAATATCATGATAGGCTGGTAGCGTGATATCCTTTTTCTGTTGCAATTCCAGCGTCACGCGGGAAATAATATATCTATCGCCACACTTCTTAAACATACTATCACGATATCCAAAAACACATGCTTCGCGCTCAAACTCAACGAATGTTTCTTTCTGTGTATCGTATGCCCGTACATTGACGATACAAGATGCGATGCTCGTACCATATGCTCCAATATTTTGCATTGGAGCGGCGCCAACGGTTCCGGGTATACCAGAAAGACACTCAACGCCAGACCATCCGGATGCGACAGTGTGGGAAACAATAGTATCCCACACCTCTCCCGCGCCAGCAGAAATACTTACACACCTTGCGCCAATCGCATGTTCATATCCCAATATGTTATTTCGTATCACCAGTCCACTAAATCCTTCATCAGAAAAAAGCGTATTACTCCCACACCCAAGAATAAAAAACGGTATCTCTTTTGTATACGCAAAATCTACCGCTCTCTGCAATTCATTTTCATCTGAAATTTCCGTAAAATAATCCGCAGTCCCACCAACACCAAAGGTTGTAAGCCGTGCAAGTGAAACCGCTCGTGAAAAAGAAGGCATAGTTTATTTTTTTACATCCTTTTTCGCACAATAAAACAGCCCAATCATTCCCAAAACAAAAAGTATCGTTGATGTTGTCGCAGAGACCATGCAATACAGGCAAATCGCCTTAATGACAAATATTTGAAGATACACAAAATAAAGCGATGCAAAAAATCCGAATGGAGTCACTTTCATCGCCAATGAGGCGAATATCTTTTTATGCGTATCAATGGCGCACGCGAGAAGAATAAAAACCGTGAGATAATACAACGCTCCAAGAAGTGCCACGGGAATACCAGCTAGTACAGAGTACACACTCGTAGTTACGGCTTCACATCCATTGAATATTGTACACGGAAGAGGCACGCTAAAATAATGTTCTATAGTTAAATACGCCGCATCCGCAAATCCAAAAAATGTAATACCTGCCATAACCAAAATAAGCCATTTTGGATAGGCAGAATATAGTATATTATCTTCTTGATTTTTCATACAAAGACGTTACTTTTATGAGAATACTGTATCAGAAAAAAACAGGAATTGCAATAGAAAGCACACAGATCCTATATAGTAAAGACACGCCCCATAAGGACGTGTCTTTCAAAAATCTATTTCAATATTTTATTTCCCCGACCCAAGCGCTTCATCAATAACAGTTTTAAAGTCATCAAAGCCGCGAAGTGAATTAAGTTTTTTTCCATTCAAAAAAAACGTCGGTGTTCCGTTTACCTCAAACTTTTCCGCACTCGCCGCATCAGTGGCTACCTTGTCTTTTACACTTTGCGAGTCCATGTCCTTTTTGAATCTATCCATATCAAGACTAAGTGAAGTGGCATACTCATCTATAAATTTCTGTGGATTTTCACCCTCTGACCACTCTTTTTGATTATCAAATAATTTATTATGCATCTCCCAAAACTTTCCTTGCTGTCCCGCAGCCTCTGCCGCATACGCACCACGAAGTGCATTCTTATGAATAGTGGTTAAGGGAAAATTCCGATACACGATTGCAAGTTTGTCCCCATATTCTTCATGAACACGTTTTACAAGCGGATAATACGCACCACACGCCGGACACTGAAAGTCGCTGTATTCCACAAGTACTGCGGAGGCGGCCCTGCTCCCCTCTACCCAATCATACGCGGAAATTTTATCGGCATATATTTTTACATCTTTGGGAGTATCCTTTAGTTTTGGTCCCGCAGTTGCGGATAGTCCAAAAATCGTGCCACCAATTCCTACTACAATAAGCGCCCAAAACATGACACGTGTCTTTGTATTTCGTTTTTGATTTTCATTTTTTTCGTTTGTCTTACTCATATAGTTGCTACCTATGTTCTATTAAAATATGTGGGAATGTTATACGCAGATCCTGCACTAACATTTTAACATCAAATTTTGTATCACGCGAGATGGAGGGATCAAGATTCTTTTTAAAACCTGTTTCTTGAATGAAATACTTTTCTCCTTTTTTCAAATATCCCGCCATGGTAAAAAAATCTTTTTGCGTATGTACCGAAGGATAAACAGTGGTCCTAAACTCATGATCTATGCTACTTGTTTGCAGAAGCAAAAAGGTCTCTTTGCATCTGTTTACAATATCTTCCCCCTGTATGTGAACGACGTCTAAATATTTCTCCCATGTATGTTTCAGATCCATGGCTACATAATCAATGAGTTTCGCGTGTATAAGTCGTGATACCACATCCGGACGAATCCCATTTGTATCGAGCTTCACCGCGAATCCCATTTCCTTTAATTCTCGTATAAAATCCTCCAAATCCTTATGAATAGTTGGTTCTCCACCTGTAATACATACCCCGTCAATGAGCTTTCGTTCCTTCTTAAGATAGCATAAAATCTCCTGTTTGTCAATACCTTCTTTCCTAAAGGGAATAAGCTCCGGATTATGACAATAGGCACAACGAAACGGACACCCTTGCGTAAACACAATACTGGATGTCCGTTCTGGAAAATCTATAAGACTGAATTTTTGGAATCCTCCAATGATCATGAAGAGATCGTTATATTCTCCTCTAACGTAAGCTGGGCTGGCGCGCGAAATTTCCTATCTTCCGCGGGAACAGCATACTCAATACGCTCTGCAAATTCACTTTGTTTTCCCTTATTCCATTCACCAACCGGCCGAAAGTATCCCACTACCCGTGACCAAATCTCACACGGCTCTTGGCACGTTGGGCAATTCTTTTGTTCTCCGCTGATATACCCATGCGCCTGACAAATACTAAACGTTGGTGTAATGGTAAAATAAGGCAAGGAGTAATTTTCTGCAATTTTTTTCACAAAACTTCTGCACGCCTTCCAATCTTTTACCTGTTCACCCAAAAACACATGAAGTACAGTTCCGCCAGTATAGCTTGTTTGCAGATCATCTTGGTGATTGAGTGCCATTATTGGATCATCTGTATACTGGACAGGAAGATGCGTTGAATTGGTATAATACGGCGCCTCGCTCGTACCCGCCTGAATAATTCCCGGATATCGCATCTTATCTTCCCGCGCGAACCGATAGGTAGTTCCCTCGGCAGGTGTCGCCTCAAGATTATAAAGATTTCCCGTCTGCTCTTGATAATCAGAAAGTTTACTACGCATAAATATGACGATATCCTTGGCGAATTGTTTCCCTTGAGCGGTAGAGATATCCTCTCCAAACAAATTCAATGCCGCCTCGTTTGCACCATTTAATCCAATAGTAGAAAAATGATTAGTCAAGATGCCTAAATATCTTTTGGTAAAAGGTAGGAGTCCACGATCCATATTATCTTGCACTACCTTGCGTTTGATCTCCAATGATTCTTTTGAAATATCCATGAGCTTGGCAAGACGTTCAAAAAACTCTTCTTTTGATTTTGAGAGAAATCCAAGGCGAGCAAGATTGATCGTGACAATACCCACGCTTCCGGTCATTTCCGCAGATCCAAAAAGTCCACCGCCGCGCGCACGAAGCTCTCGCAAATCAAGCTGAAGCCGGCAACACATACTGCGCACATCGCTTGGATTTAAGTTTGAATTGATAAAGTTCTGAAAGTACGGCACGCCATACCGCGCGGTCATCTCAAACAAAAGTTGCGCGTTTTCATTGTCCCAATTAAAATCTTTTGTGATGTTATAGGTAGGAATAGGAAAGGTAAAAATCCGTCCACGATAATCTCCATGTGACATGACCTCAATGTACGCCTTATTGAGCATATCCATCTCTACCTGACAGTCTCCGTATGTAAACTCTTGCTCCACGCCACCAAGAATAGGATGTTTTTCTCTCATGTCCTCTGGACACACCCAGTCTAATGTGATGTTTGTAAATGGCGTCTGTGTCCCCCAACGTGAGGGGATATTGAGATTGAACACAAACTGCTGAACCGCCTGCTTTACTCGTACGTATTCAAGTTTGTCTTTTTTTACAAACGGCGCGAGATAGGTATCAAATGAAGAAAATGCCTGCGCGCCCGCCCACTCATTTTGTAAAGATCCCAAAAAATTCACCATCTGCGCAACCGCAGTTTCCAAATGTTTTGGCGGAAGTGATCCCGTCTTTCCCGGGATGCCATTAAAGCCTTCTTCCAAAAGTTGACGCAAACTCCACCCAGCGCAATATCCACAAAACCACCCGAGATCATGAATATGCACATCCCCCTCTGTATGCGCCTCTTTTACCTCATTTGGATAAATATAATTGAGCCAATAATTTGCAACAAGTTTTTCGGAGGTATTCAAGATCATACCTCCCAACGAATATCCCTGATTCGCATTTTCGTGTACACGCCAGTCACTTTTACTCACATACTCATCAATAGTCTTTTCTACCTCAATAACTATGGCTCCGGCAGATCGCGCCTGCGCTCGTTTTTCTCTATACACAATATATGCCCGCGCAGTTTTATAATGCCCAGCATTTAATAATGCAAACTCAACAATATCCTGAATGTCTTCAACCTTAATTTCGTTGGACTCCTTCCATGATTTCGCAATGTAATAACATACACCTTCGGTTATCTTCCGCGCCTCACGCTCCTCAAATTCTTGAGTAACATGTGTCGCCTTCATAATGGCGTCAAAAATAAATTGCTTATCAAAAGCAATACTTTCTCCGTTTCGTTTGATAACCGTTTGTACGAGCATATGGCATAGGGTTAAGACTTATCTATTCGCATAAAGTATACCGCATCACACGTGTTCAAAAAAACTTGATTTTATGATGTTTAATGTGCGGTTATCCACATGAAAGAAAAAAGATAAAAAAATTGTAAAAAAATAACCCGAAAGACCTTGTCTCTCGGGTATAAGATGTGTTCGCTAGAACTTCTTGAATTCTTCGCGAAGCTCGCGGATAAACGCCTGACATTTACCGACAAATTTTAAAAGGACATACTGTGCGTATTTTTACCATATTTCCTTATATTTGTCAAGGGGTTCACTCTATGTCTGAGCTCTTGACAAAAAAGACCACTCATAGTAGTCTCTATATATACAAATTGTTCTTTTCCAAAAGAAAGCGAGACGTATCATGAATCAAAAAAAAGCCTCAATAGAATACGGAATCCTCGAGCTCAAAGAAGATTTTCCGGTACTTTCTGGAGAAGCTACTCCAAATATGGCCCTCCCTCCCCTTATTGGTGTCATCTGGGAAAAATTTCGGCAACATCTTGAGAAAAATTCCGCGAGAGTTGGTATTACTCATACCAGAAACACGAGCGATCCTCACTTCGCATGCCGGACCTTTCAAATGGTCGTCCACGGCAGGATTATTGAGATGACAATTCCCTATAACTACATAGACGAAAAAGACTACTGTGGAATGCCCTGTAGAATTGTCTTCACGAGCGATCTCCTTGATGTGCCGATCATTGAGAATCTCATGCTTCAGCTGAGACAGATCGTGCGCAAGCAAGATGTTGAAGTACTCAAAAAAGAAGTACTCGAACATATCAAAGAAGCTCTTCGTACCAACGAACGCTTGTATCTCACGCACGTTTATTCAGCTGTTCGTAATTTCTACGGAGACTACGAACTACGAAAGCTTGAAGAAGAGCTCTACAGAGAGCGTCGAGCAAACGCGATCGCATAAACGACACATACAGCTGTGCCGTTTTTTTATTATGAAATAATATCTTGTTTTTCTATCCTATGTACCTCTTTGATAAAAAAATCTACTCCATCGCACTCAAGGACAATATAGGCCGCATTCTTCACTTTTCCAGAAGGAAGATTCTCAAAAGTAGCCCATCCAAGACGAATAAGAAATGCCCGCATGATACCGCCATGTGTAGAGATAAGAACATGTTGTCCGTCATGCGTAACTGCGATCTCGCGAAGATATCGGATAAGTCGTGTTGCTATTTTCTCATGATTTTCCACGTCGGCAAACTGAAATGACATTTTTTCTTCGTGAGTAAGTTCTTCAAATATCTTTAGTGCCTCTGAGCACTCTTCATAAAATTCTTGAGAGGGACGGCCGTCAAACTTTCCCCAATTTCGCTCTCGCAAAGCTTCTGCAGTTTTAATAGCCAATTGTCTTTCCAAAAGAATTATTTTTGCCGTTCGTTGTGCGCGTAGCAAATCTGAAGAATACACCGCATCAAAATGAATACCAGATAATTTTTCCGCTGTCTCTTGAACCTGCTGAATGCCCTTTTCCGTAAGTGGTCTATCAATATGCCCCTGAATGATTCCGTCCCTATTCGCCTCTGTTTGTCCGTGTCGGACTATATATAGTGTTGTCATATTATTTTTCATGACAGGGGCGGGATTCGAACCCGCGACCTAGGGGTTATGATTCCCTCGCTCTAACCAACTGAGCTACCCTGCCACGATAGAAGAAATAATATCTTAATTCCTGAAAATGTCAATCTTAAAACAAAAACACCCAATCGTTTGATTGAGCGCTTTTGGTTGCGGGGGTGGGATTTGAACCCACGACCTCTTGGTTATGAGCCAAGCGAGATGCCAGACTTCTCTACCCCGCTTCATAGCACAAGCAGAAGTATACAGGAAAAAGAAAAAACATGCAAGAGTACAATCGCGCACCCGCAAAACAAGAAAAAACTCATTCTTGCACCATCCACGATGGATTGGGCTTTTTCAAAGATGTGTACAGTGTGATGAGTTTTTTCGCAGTTGCTTCACCGGTAAACTGAAGCGACGTCTCTCTCGCTTTTTCTGAAAGACGCATGCGCATATCGGGATCAGAAATGAGTTGTTTGATTCTTTCTTTTGCTTCATCTTGAGAAGACACTAAAAATCCATTCTCGCCATTCTGAATGATCTCGGGGGCGATCCCAACCGGATACACAACCGGCACAAGTCCCTGTGACATCCCCTCTACCAAACTCAAAGAAAATCCCTCATATCGAGATGAAATAAAAAGAACGTTTCCCTTTAGCGGTCGCAAAAGATCCGGTATTTTATCTTTCTTAATGTTCGCATGCACCGTATGGTTTGGAATCTCTGAACGCATCCATGTTGTTAATAGTTTATTTGTTGTCATGCAGAATGTGGTTTTTTGGATATTCGGAAAATTCTGATAGACATCAATAAGCCTATCCACTCCTTTCAATCTAAGAGTGAACGCATCAGACCCGAGTCGTCCGAGAAAAACAATACCCGGTTCTTTTGCATATTCATGTGAGACATTTTCAAACCAATAATCTTCTATGGCATTATGGATGAGATGAATCTTTCTTTGATCTATACCTGCATCAATGAGTTCTTTTTTTACATGCTCGGAAACCGCAATAACCACAGTCGCTCGAGATGCAACATATTTTTCAATTTCAGCAATATCTCGCAAGGGTCGGCGTGTTTCTATATTTAATTCTTTGATGATTCCTTTTTTGTAAAGCTTATGCCACACACCACGCGAATAGGTATCAATTTTATTCGCGTGAGGTGTTGAAGAAAGAAATCCATGTGTTGTTGATCCAAAATGACTCACAACGGGAACGGGATAGCACAAAAATGGCAACGGAGTATATGTCGTTCCTTGGATAATATCAAATTTTAATATCTCTCCTCTCTTCTCAAGCAATGAATAAAAAAAGAGTATGTTTTTTAAACCGCCAAGATGTATGGGGACATCCATCAGTGATGTTTTTGGATAAAAATTTTTAATTTCCACACCTGACTCTTGGAGTTTTGAGGCCATGAGATCGTTTATGTAGTGTGCTCCCGTTCCGATTTTTCTTTCGTTGTGTATGAATGCTACTCTCATAATCAAAAATTATATTTCTCCTGCCACGCGGTGAAGGTATCTTTATCTAATACTTTTTTCATAAACACAAACTTTTTTGCGATGTCGGAATCGGAACCTGCAAGCTCCAGAGCTTTTGCAACACGATCTGGATAGAGAAATACCGTCTTAAATGTTTCCGCCTCATCTTCCATGGAGTTTGATATCGCATAGCCAGAGACAAATCCATCTTTGGCAGTTTTCTCAACACCATCACTGATAAAATATTTTCCTTTTAGTCCGGCTTGTTTGGGCGCCGCAAGAAAATTCCATGAAATTTCGTCAAACTCATTCATGGGACTATCTTCGTATCGAAAAATAATACCTCTTGAAAGATCATTGTCCACATACGAAGCGGGAATTTTTCTCCCACCAAATGCCGCCGCAAAAAATGGCGTAAGATCTGCACCCTTTTCACTTATATCTCCATACGCACCGCCGGGGAATTTCTCATTAAGTTTTTTATTCTTTCCACCCTGCAAACCAAAGGCAAATATATTATGGCCGAGCTCATGCATAAAAAGATTATGTTCGCTTACTTTGTCAGAAAAAATACTCAAATAAAAAGGCGACTCATCTCTTTGATATAAAAATGTATTACCTTCACCGGCGGCATATTTTCTCAAGTGATCTGGAATTTTCTGCATAAGACTTTCTTGATATGTCCTATCCTTAAGTACCACCAATGCGTCAAGAAAAGAATTTCCGGTAGTTCCTTTGATCCGAGATTCAATGTTTATATCCCTACACAGATTCTTCCATCTCTGATTCGCCACTTTGCTCGCATCTTCAAATACTTTCCACTCTTTATCAATAGCATGGAGTGTCTCTTCATTTACTATTCCATTTGAATCTGATATGCCAAACTCCTTTTGGATCTTTGAAAGCGCATCATCTAAATTCCATGTTGTTGTTTCATTCTTTGTTATTCCTGTTGGAATAAAAAAAAGTGAGGGACGAAGTGTATGGGCAAAAAAATAAACCGGTAAGGAAAAGGAGTCAGGGGAAAGATGTGAGACGTTTTCTTTTCTTTGATCAATAATATCTTCTCCAAAAATAATTTTCTTATCCTTCATTTTCTGATAGTCCAAACGTGTGACGAGATGTTTGAATGCCGCACTTTGATAGGTTCGCGCCTCCTCCGTCTCTGGCGCTGAAGAGAATATATCCATTGCCGGCTCTTCATATATATTCTGACGAATAGGAATTTCAATTGTTTTTCCTTGTGTCTCTTGTGATGTTGGCGTTTCATTTTTTGGCGAAACCGGGGATGGATGGCACCCTGTGGTTACGAGAAATGCGAGCGGCATACCAAGCTTTTTTATGCGCTCAAACAATGATCCTTTTTCACCCGAATTTTTATTTTCTAAAAAAAAATGAGATTCACCACGTAGCATATTTGCAAGTTATGAATAGTATGTGTATTGTAACAAGTAGCTACCAAGATAGCAACAAACTATGATAGTTTTAGATATTGAGACAACAGGTATCACTCCGTGGAAACACGCCATTGCAAGTATTGGCGCGGTAGATTTTAATTCTCCAAAAAATCAATTTTATAGAGAGGTCCAAGTTTCTGAAAATGCGGAGGTCCAAGATGGAGCATTACGGGTAAATGGCTTTACGCGTGAAGAGCTCTACGATACTCTCAAACCAACGTTACAAAGAGTCATAGAAGAATTTATTGAGTGGGCCTCTGCATGCGAAGAAAAAACACTTGCCGGCCTCAATCCAGCATTTGACAGAGATTTTCTCCGTGCCGCACTACATGTATCAGGAATACCGTTTCCGTTTTCGCATAGAACTATAGACGTACACTCTCTCTGCTACGCCCATGCGTTGAGACGAGGCGTGCCGCCACTCATGAAGCGCGGCATCACGGCGCTCTCTACGGACCCGATCCTTAATTACGTTGGTCTTCCGCCAGAACCAAAACCACACCGCGCACTTATGGGTGCGAAGATGGAGGCGGAAACTCTCTCACGTCTTATTTATGGAACATCACTTCTGGAAGAATTCAGAGATCACCCACTTCCAGACTATCTCCTCGCATAAAAATAAACCCAGTAGAATACCGAGTTTATTTTAAAATAATTGAATTGTATTTTTTACGCGATATGTGAGGGAAGCGGAGATGACTGTGGTGCAAAAGGCGCTGACACATTTGGCGCAATTTTTCCAATCTTTTGCGCCTCTACAATCCTATTGGGTAAATTTGGATGTGTTGAAATTTTTTCCGCAAACGAAATCCAAAAACTTTTATCTGTCTCCAATTGATTTATGTACTCTTGCACGTTGATTGTTTTATACAATTTTTTTCCTGCCGCAAGGACTGTCAAACCATCTACAATACCATCTGGCCGATAGTACGCAGCGTGTCTATCACAGGTATACTCTCTCGCCCGAGAAAGTGCCATAGCCAAAAAAGGAATAATTGCAGCTCCCTCAATAAGCCACTGATAACGCACATGATTTCGTTTGATATGTGCAAGCTCATGACAAAGAATAAATGCAAGTGCCCCCTCACCTTTTTCATAGGCAAGTTCAAACACATCTGCAAAAATAACCACGAAATTTTTTCGGGTAAATCGTGTAGCAAACGCATTGAGTGCACCACCTTCTTGCAAGACATATATGGCGGGTAGATATTTCATACCCATCTGTACGGCGAGCTGTTTTGCTATTCTATATACATCTGGATATTGATTCTCTGAAATCTTCACCGCGTTACCACGGATACTTCCCATAAATATTGCAAAACTTATATATCCAAATACCCAAAGTCCTATAAGTATGGGAAAACCAGCTAATGAAACAGCCATACCTACATAAAAAAGAAGGCTCACGATGACTGCGAGAATAAAATATATCTTCTCTTTTGGATGCACAAGTTGATCCATAAATAGGAGGTTATTTCTTATCTTTTCACTATAGCATATTTTTGGTCTTTTGTCAATTGTACCATCTTAAAAAAAATAAAAAAACGGATGACGTGAACTCATATTCACGATCTCCGTTTTATGGTGTTTTCCACCCTAAGTCAAGCAATTTATCCAGAATCTGAGCTCTTACACGTTCATTCTGACGACGCTCAACCCCTATCTCCAATGAAGGAACATGTGTACGAAGATACTCCTTGTCCGCAAGCGAGAGTTTTGTGGTCCTTCTCTGTAACTCCCTATCCGCATACTCACTCATATGCTCACCGCCTGCTCTAGTGAATTCGCGAAGCTCCTGCTCATTCGCTTGTCTGACAAGTATGCGACTCGCCTCTTCCTTGAGCTGTGGCACATGATCTATGACATGTTGAATGTCATCTTTTGAGGGACTTTGGTGTAGAAGTATCTTTCCCGCCTCAATGCTAAGCTCCTTGACTCTCACCATGATGCATCGAAGATCAGTATTACTTGGATTTCTTCGAAGAAGCATCTTTCCCGCATCCATGTGAAGCGTGGGGACATATCTGATGACCCAACAGAGCTCATCATGTGTTGGAATTTGATCCTGATAGTACTCCCATGCTTCATGACAGAGAAGAGGAATGTGCTCCATGACGCAGAAAAGGAAATTCTTAGTAGGAATTCTATCTAAGAGTATTCTTCCCGCGACCTCTGCGAGTGGCGTAATGTTTTCTATGACATACCGCAGATGAACCTCCGATGGATTTCGAAGAATAAACCTATCCCATGCGGCTATGCGCAACTCCTCGCAATAGCGCATGACGCAAAGTAAATCTTCGTTCGCGGCATCATGCCGTATAAGCATCTCTTTTGCCGCCGCCTCTCTTAGTGAGGGAATGTTTTTTACGACATTCCCAAGATCAGAGCAAGATGGGTCATGCGTAAAGAGTTTTTTCCAAAGTTCAAGAATTTGAGCATGTGCTTTTCGTTCAGCCTTTCCCATCATCTTCTCCTATGTTTGATGGTATACACCATCCAAAAAAACGTGCCTCCGCATATCTATACTGACATACACAATGTAAGAGGTCAATATTTTTTAAAAAAACTCCTTGCAGATTTTTTGTATTTTGCTAAAATACTGAAATAATGATTTCTGATATTTTTATATGGAAAATGAACACAATAGATACATCACAAAAAAAATAGGCGTACCACGCATGATACTTACGCTCCTCGGTATTATGATCATAGGTATTGGCGCCGCATGGTTTGGAAAAAATCAAAAAACAGGATCATCATCAGAGATGGCACAAGATACTCGCAAAGATCTCCTTAGTACTGTAGGCAATCAGCCAGCTGATACAGAAAAGACCCAGCCGTCGCAACAAGATCAATCCGAGTCGGTACTCAACTCTCAATCACCACAAAAAGAAGTTGTTTCAGAGATACCCTTTCTTGATACAAAGATCGTAGGCGAAAAAAAGAATGTAGAAAAAAGTATACCTGAACAAAAAAAACAAGCGACAGCTGTAGAAGGGCAAAAGCCCGTCAAACAGGAGGTGGTGGCTCCTTCTCAACCGGTAGTTTTTCCCTCAGAAAAAAGTACACCTCAAAAAGAAACACCAGTGGCAGTTGAAGAACAAAAGCCCTCCCAACCAACGGTGGTACCCCCTCTTCAGCCGGTAGTTCAAAAAAAGGAGTTCGCAGATGGGACCTATTCCGCACGTGGGTTTTATATCTCCCCAGCTGGAGGTGAAGAGGTGAACGTCTCTCTCACACTCAAAGATACCACTATAACAAGTGCGGAATTTACGGGTAAAGCTGAAAATCCCACAAGTAGGCAGTGGCAAAATATATTCAAAGACGGATATCGTGAAAAAGTTATTGGGAAACCCATCAAGGAACTCTCCCTCACAGTGGTAAGCGGTTCGTCTCTCACACCAAAAGGATTTATGGATGCGCTGGAAAAAATAAAACAACAGGCGAGCAACTCATAATTCCGCTGAGAAACCGGCGGAACGTTTTACTCTATAGTCGTCATTGAGGATACAGTATTCAAAGGAAAAATCTTTTAAAAAATTCTCTGGATCGCATAAAAACAGAGCGGTAGCAAGCCCATCTGCGAGCAGTGCACTCCGAGCACGTACCCATGTTGCGAGAATATTTTTTGGTGAGTCTAAAGAGAGTGGATCAACAATATGATGATATACTCCCCATGCCCGCCTGTTCCCTCCAGATCCGCATAATGCCCCATCAGGAAGCGTCACAACACCAATACTTTTTTCAAAATCTTTGGGATCTTCCAAACCGACACGAATTTCCTCTCCCTTTCCTTGATACAAAAGATCACCACTTCCATCCACTAAAAATCGTTCACATCCTTGGATACGCAAAAAATTCGAAATGATATCTATCACATATCCTTTTCCAATCGCGCCGATATCAAAAGATACATTTTTTTTTAACTCAATAGTAGACTCATCGATGATAGCCACCGCCTCATCAAAATCCGGCGGCTCTGAAATATTTTTTTTCGCAATCAACGAGTACTCCCTGTCATATCCGAGGTCATCCAATACAGACCCGATAAGCGGAGTGCATTTTTTTTCTGAGAGCGTGTATAATTTTTTATAAAAAATCAGTATCTCAAAAAAATCCCGAGGAATCTTCACGATACCCATATGGTTTGTAAGCGATGAGAGCCATGATGTCTTCTTAAAGCGAGAATAGGTATCTTCAAACGATCGCGCCTGCTGAATAATCGCCTCTCGTATTTCAGGAGTGACATGATCCCAAAGCGTGATCTTCCATACGGATCCCATCGCATCAAAAGAGAACGTGAGTGGATTCATACTGTATATATGATCATGCAAACCCGGGAAAATAGTCTGTCAGGATATGCTCTTTTTTTACACCCATACCGATAAGAATTTTTTTATAGGAAGATACCATACTGCTTGGACCAGAAAGATACCAAAGTCGTTCAAGTACATCAGCCGCATATTTCCGAAGAATCTCTGCCGTAAGATATCCTACCTCGCCATTCCATGGTGATTGTCCAGCTGTGCTGACGAGATAGACCGTACGGAGATCAAAGGCGGTCTTTCCTCTATCACAAAGCTCTTTGTACGCAATATCTTGAGGCGTTTTATTTTGATAAAACAATATAACATCCCGCCTACTTTTAGTATGGATAAGATACTGTATCATACTTCTAAAAGGCGTGATACCAATACCACCCGCGATGAATCCAAGTTTTTTCTTCTCATCAACGGGAAGAGTAAAGTCACCACACAATTGAGTCGCCCATATACTCTCGCCCACGGTGAGTGCGTTGAGCTTTTTTTTGAAACTACTTGAAGGTGTAAAAAATTTTGTACTCAAACGTATCGCCGGCTCCGTGGGAGAAGATGCGATGGTAAAATATCGCCGGATGCCGCGTGCATCCGGATGATCATGAGGAAGCGTCCACTCCAGATACTGCCCGGGAGAAAAAGGAGGCACCGATCTATTTTGAAAAACAAACTCATAGGTATCCTGCGCGATACATTTTTTTTCAGTAAGCCGGAGATGGAGCCGCTCGTGGATACTGACCGCGTATGAAAATATATTTCCTAATACTAAGGCGAGCTCAGGAGTGAAATACACGCGTCCAACATGAAGGGGAATATTTGAAAACACCCCAATAAAGGCACCATAGAGTATACGAAGTTCACGAGTGGGCGGCGTGGTGAGTGGCTCGGTCACCATGACCGAGGCAAAAAATATGATCGGTGATGAGACGATATATTGAAAAAGAATATCCACGCTCTGTAGACCACTTGTCAAACCGAAAACTAATGAGGGAAGTGCACCCGCTATCAACGCAGACACAAAAAGATCTACTCGACGAATTTTTTTTATAACACAGTACCCGACAAAAATAGTCGCGGGAAGCATGACGAGAGACCCTACCCACCACAAAACGCCTCCACCACTTAGTCCGATTACAACCGCTGAAAAAGCCGCCGGATTGAATATCTGACGATGCCTGACCGCGAACAGATATTTTGATAGCATTGCAACTGCCGCGGCGAGAGCAAGAAACAGCGCGTCAGAAAAAGTCCGAAGAGGTGAAAGAAGAAAAAAAAGAATGAGTGCGGTAATCACCGCGGAGTCCGGATGCGCTGGAACCTTTGTACAAAAAGAACAGATCTCATTTACCCCATATGCGGTACATACAAGAAGCACTAAAGAAAGCATCAGGAAAAATCCATTATAGGAAAGAATATGAAGAAAAGAAAGGATGATAGCATATCCCGCCATGGCGCTTAAAGAATACACCACGACCCGATACATGGGTGTTGTGTCAAATATGCTATCTATTTTTTTGAACAGAGACTGAAGCATATATTCACGAGTATTTCTTGCCCGGGGCGGGAATCGAACCCGCACGGATTTCTCCACACGATTTTGAGTCGTGCGCGTCTGCCAGTTCCGCCACCCGGGCATGTACAGTACCTATACTATGTCTTTTTTTTGTTGTCGTCAATGAAGTGGCGTGATATACTAGTGAAAGATATATTTTATATATACCTTATTTTTATATGCAAAAAAAACCGATCCTGCTTATTGCCATTGATGGCTTTGGTATCAGCGCCATAGATGAAAATAATCCTGTTTTCATGGCAAAAAAACCGAATATGGATGAGATCATGGCACACTATCCCTATGGTATCTTAGACGCCTCAGGTATCGCAGTTGGCCTGCCATGGGGCGAGGTGGGAAACTCTGAGGTGGGTCACCTAAATCTTGGTGCGGGACTCGTAGTCTATCAAAATCTTCCTCGCATCAATATTTCTATTGAAAACAAAAGTTTTTTTTCAAACGAGATATTTTTAAAGGCGGTGACACATGTACAAAAAAATAAATCAAAGCTCCATTTTTACGGCATTGCAAGTACCGGAGGTGTGCATGGACACATTGACCACCTTAAAGCACTTCTCCAGCTGGCAAAACAACAAAAACTCAAAGAGGTATACATTCACGCCATCACTGATGGACGTGACTCCCCCGCGCAAGGAAGTCTGACATTTCTCAAAGACCTACAAGAAACCATGAAAAAATTAAAAACCGGAACGATCGCATCACTGTGCGGTCGCTACTTTGCGATGGATAGAAATAACGCGTGGGATAGAACCCAGCGCGCGTATGACCTACTCACATTGGGAAAGGGAGATAAAAATAGGGATGTCTTTGATGCACTCAAAAAATCATATGCCGCGAAACAAGATGATGAGATGCTTGAGCCGGTTATCATTACAGATAAAAAAGATACTCCCATTGCGCTTATTGGAGATAATGACGCGGTGATCTTTTTTAACTTCCGCGAAGATCGTGCGCGTCAGATTGCAAAAGGATTTGTGGAAAAAGACTTTAAAAATTTTCCCAAAGAAAAAATCCCACAAAATATTTTCTTCGTAACATTTACGGAATACGAAGCAGGGCTTGAAACTGAGGTCGCGTTCCCTCCCGAACATATCGCGCACCCGTTTGGATCACTCGTCTCCGAGGCGGGACTAAAACAACTCCGCATTGCCGAAACGGAAAAATACGCGCACGTTACCTACTTCTTTAATGGCGGAGCTGAAGAAATTTACAAAAATGAAGATAGGGTTCTTGTAGAGTCACCAAAGGTAAAGACATACGATATGAAGCCAGAGATGAGTGCGTATGGCGTTACAGAAAAGCTCATTCCCTTAATCGAAAAAAAGATCTATGATTTTATTTTGGTTAATTATGCGAACCCGGATATGGTAGGCCATACCGGAAACCTTGAGGCGACCGTCAAGGGAATTGAGGTAGTAGATGAGTGTATAGGCAAAATTGTCGCGGCAAACCGCAAGGTCGGTGGCATTACTGCTATCACGGCAGATCATGGAAACGCGGAGATAAAAGTAGACATTCTCAAACACACGATCAGTAAAGAACACTCCACAAGTCCAGTTCCATTTATGCTCATTCATGAAGATATGAAAAAAAATAGGACTCCGGAAGAGATAGAGGTCTTAAAGAAAAATATCAATCCTATTGGTATTTTAGCAGATGTCGCCCCAACGCTCCTTGAGCTTATGGGACTTAAGCCAAGTCCAGATATGACTGGAAGAAATCTTACCAATGATCTCTCTTAAATCTATTTCTGAAAAATCTTTTTATAGACATTCAACGTATTTTGAGTAGATTGTTTCCATGAAAAATATTTCGTATTTTTATCACCTGCTACACGCAACCGCTCACGCAGGTCTTTTTTTGTAAGTATGTCGTGGAGTGCTATTTGCATATCCTTTGTACTGTTTGGATCAATAAACAGCGCCGCATTATCTGCTATCTCAACCAACGAACGAATACGGGATAAAATAACAGGAACACCATAGGTCATCGCCTTCAGGGGCGTAGAACAAAATCCCTCATAAAAAGATGGATACACAAAACACGATGCGTTTCGTAATAAAAGAAATTTGTCCTGATACGATACAAACCCTAAGTATCGTAGTGAATCGCGTGTACTCGTAATACCTCGTTTTTCTAAGTCTCTATTACAGAATTCAATAGCTTCAAACAGCTCATCACATTTTGGATGCTTTTCGCCAGCCAAAAGGAGTTGATACTGTGCAAGTTCCGGATGTTCAAGAAGCAATTGATAATATGCCTGTACTAAACCACCAAGATTTTTCCGAGGTTCAATACTCCCAATATAAAAAATGTATGGTCGTGTAATGCCAAACCGCCGGCTTAACTCTTCCTTATCATCCTCTGTTCTGAACTGCTCGTCTGTATCAACACCAGGATACACAACGGAAATTTTTTCTGCAGGCACGTGAAAAAATTTCATAATATCACGTTTTGTATCTTTTGAAAATGTAATAATCTTATGTGCTTTTTTTACATTCTGCGGCAATAATTTTTTCATGGTAAACAACGTACGTGAAAATAATTCTGGCGGTACGGGTGATAAATATTCATGGCGAAACCATTCTGGATGTTTGAAGAGCGACATATCCCGAATAGTGATGACAAACCTCCCTTTATACATAAGAGGGACGGTATGCGCAGGAGAGTGAAAAACGTCAAGTTTCTCTCTATTCAAAAAACTTGCCATAAGCAAATGAGAATAGGCAAAGGGAAGATACTGCCGATAATAAGAAAATGGGAAAAGTCTCACCGAAACATTTTGTCGTTTAAATCTATCGGCATCTTTTACTAAATGATCAAAAAAGAGAACGTATTCGTTCTCTTTATCAATGTCAAAAAGTTGTTTAATAAGTGAGTAGGTGTAGTATTCTATACCACCCTTTTCTCCATGTGGAAGCGCCATAAGAGAACGGCAGTCTATTCCTATTCGCATACCTAATGCATTACGAGTAATTCCTCAAAGTCTTTTGAGTCGTGATACGGGCCAATCACTGCTAAGTGCATCGCAGAATCTTGGAATATCTCATGTGCGACACGCTTGACATCTTCTCCGGTCACTGCATATATCTTAGCGAGCTTTTCTTCAGGTGTCAACATGTTTCCCGTAAGGATTTCCTGCGTGCTATACCAAGAAACCATGTTTTCAGAATCTTCAAGCTGAATCGCCATGCGTCCCTTTGTGTTGTCTTTTGCTCGTTGAAGCTCACTGTCCGTGATACCTTCACGTTTGATATTTTCTATTTCCTTTAAGATAGCTGGGATCGCCTCTTTTATCCTATTTTTGTCAAGTCCGGCTTGAATATAAAAATTCCCCGTATCTTGATATGGTTGATGGGTTGCTCGGATATAATAACACAGACCCAAGCGTTCTCGTACGGAGATAAAAAGACGTGAACTCATAGTACCACCCAAAATATTTGAAAGAACAGAAAGTGCGTACGAATCTGGATGAAGATACTTGCGTCCATACCATCCAAGCGCAATCTGGACTTGTTCTGTTTCCTTGAAATGCGTCAAAACGCGAGATGAAGAAGATATAATTTGTGCAAATGGTTCATATTTTGGCAATGACGATCCTGCAGGTGCATCTGGAAATTGAGAAAATAATTTTTGTACTTCTTCACGCGCCTTCTCAATATCAAAATTCCCCGCAATGCCCACAACGGTATTTTCTGGACGATAGTGAGAAAGTTTATATTGTATCACCGCATCTCTATCAAATGCGAGTACCGTCTCTGCGTCTCCCGCAATATCCCATCCAAGGCTTGATGGCGCAAACATAATTTGTTCCAAAAGATTATCAACGTACATCATGGGATTATCTCGGTACATGTGAATCTCCTCTACGATAACCTTTTTTTCACGCTCCATTTCCTCCTGATCAAATTTTGAATGAAAAAGCATATCGGAAACAACATCAAGCGCCAAAGAAAGCTGTTCATAATTTACCTTCACATAATACCCAGTATGATCTTTTCCTGTGTATGCGTTATACTCGGCGCCAACCGCATCCAGCTCTTTTGAAATCGCAAGTGAGTTTGGACGTTTTTCGGTGCCCTTAAACATGAGGTGCTCAATAAAATGAGAGGAGCCGTTCAGCTCTTTTGTCTCAAATCGAGATCCAACACCGAATAACGCAATTGCGGTAACAGTCTGTGTGTCTTTGAGAGGTGCCAATACTACACGAACACCATTGGGGAGCGTAAAAGTTGTGTGCATATTTATTTTTTAGGTGAATTTTTCTTTTAAAAAGTTTTTTATATCTTGTATGGCAATCCTCTCCTGCTTCATAGTATCTCTGTCGCGAACAGTAACTGCTTTGTCTTCTAATGAATCAAAGTCTACAGTGATACAATAGGGTGTTCCTATCTCATCTTGTCTGCGATACCGCTTTCCAATACTTTGTGTCTCGTCATATTCCGTAAAAAACTCTTTGCGCAGGTCTTCATAGAGTGGGCGGGCAACACTAGAAAGTTCCGATTTTTTTGAGAGCGGCAACACGGCAACTTTTACTGGAGCAAGACGTTTATCAAGTGCAAGAACGGTTCGCACGTCTTCATCTACCTCTTCTTCTTTGTATGCGCTATCAATAAACATAAGAAAAAGCCGATTGAGCCCTGCGGACGTTTCTACAATATGCGGAATAAAACGTTCCTTTGTAGTATCGTCATAATGCCTTAAATCAACACCGGAAAATTTTGAATGCTGTGACAGATCCCAATCTCCGCGCGCATGAACGCCTTCCACCTCTTTAAATCCGCCAAGAGACTTGAAATTATATTCAACATCATACGCTTCAGAGGCATAATGCGCAAGCTTTTCATGTTTGTACAAACGGATATCTTGTTCTGAAATTCCGTATTCTTTATACCACGCATAGCGCACATTTTTCCACGTCTCATAGATTTCTTTTGTCTCTTTTGAATGATGAAAATACTGCATTTCCATTTGCTCAAACTCGCGTGTGCGAAAAATAAACTGCCGCGCAACAATTTCATTCCGAAATGCCTTGCCGGTCTGTGCGATACCAAATGGCAATTTTGGATGAAGCGAGTCAACGGTATTTTTGTATTCCAAATAGATGCCACCACATGTCTCCGGACGTAGATACACAACATTTTCCTCGCTTAACGCGTCTGTTGGGGAGCCAAGATTAGATTTTACCATCAAAGAAAAACGTTTTGCAGGTGTAAGATCTTTTGACTTACACAGGGGGCATACAAGCCTCCCTGTTTCACGGAGTATATCTAATTGTTCATTAATAAACTCCAACGTCGCCTTGTCAGCAGAAATACCAAACTCTTCTAGTAGTTGATCAGCTCGAAAACGATTTTTACACGCTCTACAGTCCACTTGCGGATCATCAAAACTTCCCACATGGCCAGAGGCGACCCATGTAGTAGGATGCATAAATATTGCGCTGTCCAGCCCAACCACATCATCGCGAAGTTGCACCATATGCCGCCACCACGCGTCGCGAATATTTTGCTTGAGTAGTGCGCCATAGTGTCCATAGTCATACACAGCAGAAAAACCGCCGTATATTTCCGAGGAGGGAAAGACAAATCCTCTTCGTTTGCATAATGATATAATTTTTTCCATGCCATCAATCATATAATAAAGAATACTTTGTTATCACGCTCTCTATAGAATGACTCTTTTACTTTTTCATGAAACACTATATGTGTCAATATCCCATGATACTTAGGTCCGTATGAGCGTATTAAGTGTTTGTAAATCTTCTGCAATAGTACGCGCATGTTCAAAGAGTATCTCATTATTGCGTATACGCATAGCGAGTTCGTGATCTATACTCGTCATACCTTCCGCGCGTGACACCTTGATAAGCTGACCAATCTGATTGAGTTTATCAGATGTAATAAGCGTCCGTACTGACGAATTATTAAGAAGAATTTCATGTATACTCACTACACCACCACCTATCTTTGGCAAAATAAACTGAACAATCACGCCCCGTAAGGACTCCGCAAGAAGGTTCCGAATGTGTTGCTGTTCGTTTGTTCCAAAAAACGAAACAATTTTTTCAAGCGCCATAGTGGACGAATCTGTATTGAAAACAACAATAACAAACATCCCACTATTTGCTAACTCAAGAATCGTACGCATCTGATCTGCATTTTTTACATCACTCACATAGAGAATATCTACATCTTCCTGTTCTGCCGCGGTAAGACCCTCCCCAATAGTGCGGATATCACTCCCAACCTCTCTCTGTACCACAATACTTTGATTGCCATTGAGATTATATTCAATAGGATCTTCAATCATCATAATATGCACAGCCTGTGTTCTATTGATATGTTCCAAAAGTCCTACGGTCAGTGTGGTCCTGCCAGACCCACGCGGACCTGTAATGATGAGCAACCCACTCTTTGCGGAAATAAATCTATCAAAATTTAGCTCAATGCCAAGCTCCTGCGGTGTCTTTACTATCATGGAAAAAAAATGAAATGAGATAACCGGAAATCCCTCTTGATAAAATACATGAACCTTACTGCGAATTTTTTCATCAAAAACTGTTGTAAAAATAACATCACGATCACGTGTGAGTTTTTCTTTCTGTGCGGGATTCAAAATACCATCAATAACAATATTCAGATATTCTTCTGTAAGAATCTCTTCGTTGGGAAGCGGCCGAAGTGTACTATCTACTCGGACCATAGGATGCGCGCCAATAGTAAGATGCACGTCTGATGCGCCCCGTTTTATCGCCTCAGTCAGAAGTTTTCTAAATGCAAGTGATTGCGCAGTATCCATAATAATAAAAATAAAAAAATAATAAAGGAAGCCTCCTCTATTATAACCGATAGTCACCGCTCTATCAAGAGTGGAAATATTCTTTGTCAATTATTCTCGTGTTACACGAAGAACCTCTTCAAGCGAGGTCAGACCACTCAATGCCTTGAGAATTGCATCTTGTTTTAGGGTCATATTGCCTTGTTTTTTCATTTCTTTTGAAAGATCTTCTATAGAATACTGGCGCGTGAGAATATTTTGAACTCCCTCGGTCATCTGAAGTGCCTCTGTCACTACCGATCTACCCTTATATCCGCTTCCCCCACAATCATTACATCCCTCTGAATGATAAAATACTGGTTTTTTGTCACTTGTGATAAATTTTTCCACAAATTTCTGATCTGAAATATCATGAATTTCCTGCATAATCTCTTTTTCAAGCCCCTGCGGAATAGCAACTTGTTTTTTGCATTTTGGACAGAGAATTCGTACAAGACGTTGGGAAATAAGTGTATTTACCGCGGCAGATATCAGAAACGGCTCTACGTGCATATCAGTAAGACGTGGAATCACACCAAGAACATCTTTTGCGTGAATAGTGGAAAGCATAAAGTGTCCAGTCAATGCCGCGTGAATAGCAAGCTCTGCGGTCTCTGCATCACGAATTTCACCAACCATCACAATATTCGGATCTTGACGAAGAACGGCGCGCAATCCAGAGGCAAATGTGAGTCCAACATCAGGATTAATCTGCACCTGATTGATGCCTGAAAGAAAATACTCAACCGGATCTTCCAACGTGATAATATTAACAGTTTCTTTATTGAGCGCACTTGTGAGAGAAAAAAGGGTTGTTGATTTTCCTGATCCGGTAGGTCCGCTGATAAGCACCACACCAGTTGGCCGAGCTATAATTCCCTTAAGAATCTCAAGTGCCTTGTACCGAAATCCAAGTTCTTCCAATGTGATAGTCCGTGTCTCTGTAGGAAGAATACGCATCACCACCTTCTCATTTCCCATAACCGGCAATGTGGATATACGCAGGTTTATCTCTCTACCCTCAACGTGTATACGAATACGGCCATCCTGCGGAACGCGTGTCTCATCCATTTTTAAACTTGCGAGTACCTTAATACGCGCAACCAAAGAAGAGTGAAGATGAAAGGGCAATGTAAGATAGACATGCAACACACCGTCAATACGATAACGAATTCGAGTCTCTCGTATACCCGGTTCCATGTGGATATCTGACGCACCGGCATTTACCGCCTCGGTAATAACCAAAGAGACAATACGGGCGACTGGCGCTTTTCTGATAATCTCAACAAGTTTTCCCTTTCGTTCTCCGTGACTCTCTTCCGCGCGCTGTACCTCCAACGCCTCAATAGCGTCTCCAACTTCTTTTCTAAATGGCGAATAATTTTTTGCCGCGTTCTGAAATCCTAACGACGTTGTAATATTGAGATGGAGTATATATCCCCCCTCCTTCGCCCAAAAATTAATCGCCTCAACGGCACGATAATCATTTGGATGTACAAGCGCAACACTCACATCTTTTCCTTTTTTTTCAAATACCACAAGCTGATAATTTTCTGCAACCGTCTGTGGAATAATAGTCAAAATATCATAAGGTATTTCTGTTCGTTCTAAATCAATAAACGGTAGCCCATAAAGCTCTCCCTGTACCTTTGCAAGTTCTTTTTCCGGAATACTATTTTGCTCACGCAAATACTCCTCTGGATCAGCGGTATGCCGTGATGCCTCTGCAACAATACGTGTCCACTCCTCTTCTTTGAGAAGTCCCTTCGCAATAAGTGCTTTGATAAATTGACTCTGCATATAGTATAATTATTTTTTCTTTACCGCGAATGGCTCTTTATTCCCTATTTTATCAACGGTTACCTGCACAGACATCTGATCTTTCAACGAAAGGAAAAATGGATCTTCATATACGGTTTTTTCCCAATTAATCTTTTTAATGGAAAGTTTTTTCTTTTCCACGACAATCGAAGTGGTAGATTTTATTTTTGGTCCGTATATTCCATAGAAATAATACCCAGCGTATCCGCAAAGAAGCACAAAAATACCTACAAGCGCAGTGCTATTTGTCCGTTTCTTTTTTGATTGTTGATCTTGAGATGGCATATTATTCTTGGTAATATGTTCTAATAAGAAAACTTGCAAATCCACTCGCCGGATCCGCGTCAACAGATTGTACATCAAGAATACGCTTATTTGTTTCAAATATATTCAAAAGAGTCTTAAGTTTTTTGTAATCAACTTTTGTAAATTTTAAAGATACCATAAGTTCTTTGAGCTCGCCTTTTGTTTTTTTCTTTTCATCAATACCCTTGGGGGCGGATATGCTTATCACCTCAAGCCCAAGCGAAAGATCTGCGGCAATTTTTTCAAACCCGGCAAAAAATATAGGATAATCCGCATGTTGCGGTACGGTACCTGCGAGCACATCAGTACCAGATGTTTTTTGCTGATATAATGTATAAAAATCTTTAAGCTCCTTCAAATAATTTTGCTGTTCCACAAGTTTTGCTTTTTCTGTTTCACTGTTGAACTCACCACCCGGCAAATATTTCAAAAGTTCTGGCTGTATAAACGATGTATACATATACCAAAGAACGCCACAAACAATCAAAAGAATAAGAACTGGTTCTGCCTTATCAAAAATAGAAGAAAATTTAATATTCTTTTTTTCAATCTGTGGCATATATCTTAGTAACAACCTTAGGATCAATACTCAATTGAATGGAGAAATTAACACCTGAAACCGTGCCAGTAGATGAAAGGGCGGCATTTGCAGATGTAATCTCTACTGATGTAACAAATGATTTTGCATTTTGAAATGCGATCAACTGTTTGCCAACAGATGCGTAATCTGTAGTATGCGCGGAAAGCGATGTGGTATAATTTTGTGAAAGCGAGATAGCATCATATGTAACATTTGGAAGTGTATTTTTCTCAAGTTCTTCAAAAAATTGAGTCCAATATAGATGATTCTTAAAAAGATTATTGAATGCCGTCAACTTTGTTTGATATGTCAAAAGTGCGCTCTTATTTTTTTCAATGGTAGAGATATCTGCCTCAATGGCCGCCCGCTGGGTTCGAATTTCGTTGATCGCCTGACGTTCCTTGCCACCATACAAATAGACACCGCCCCATGCCGCCAATCCGAGTACTACGCTTAGCACAAAAGAAAAAGCCAACTGTACAATGTCTTTACGCTCAATTCGTTGAAGTACCCGATTCAGTGATTCTTCTGTAACAAGATTCAACCCGACTCTATCGACGGATGCTTTTTTCCCTTTTCCGTTTTTTTCTCTATCATTTTTCAATGATTGAGGTTCAAGAAAATTCGGGCCAGGCATACACAATACAAAAATAAATTAGCTCTATTCTTTTTCTTCCCGCAATGCAAGCCCTATGGCAACCGAAAACTTTGGCCCAATACTTGCAAGGATCGGGCGTAAATCTTGGGGATATGCAATACGTGTCCACGGATCTCCAAGATACACACGCATATCTAACTCTTGTGAAAAATACTCTGCTAAATGCGGCAAAAGAGCCGCACCACCAGTAAGTACAATCTTTTCTATAGTGCCTGTCGTGAATCCTGACGGCGTAATTTGATGATTTTTATAGAGATCCAGCGTATACCGAATCTCATGTATAATCGGCTCAAGCGCTGATTTTAAAATATCAGGAATACCACCATCTTCTGTGCCTGCAGTAAGAATACCAACATCCCGTTTTACCTGCTCCGCGCGTTTTTCATTGATATTCAAACTTGTCATAATCGCCCGAGTCATCGCATCACCGCCAATCTCAATACTCCTGCCAATAAAAGGAATACCATTCTCAACTACAATAATATCTGTCAAAGATGAACCAATCTCCACAATCATAATCTCTCCTGTCTCCGCGCCAATCAACGAGCGAGCGAGCGCAAACATTTCCGTCTCCAGACTCATCAAAGAGAGTCCACTCTCCTGAAAAATCTCCGAATACCGCTCAACAGTTTCTCGGGTTGCTCCAGTAATAAGCACCTTCATCTCATTTTTTTTCTTTTCTTTTTCTCTTTTTTTCCCGAAAGACATTGAAAATCCTTTTTTTTCTTCTTGATTTAATATACGGTAATCCAAAATAATATCTTCCAGCGGTAAGGGAATAATTTTTTTTGCCTCCCAATGGATAGCGGCATCCAACTCATTCGGCGCAACCAACGGAAGACTCACTAACGATACAAATACCGAGTATGTTGGGAGCGCAGCGGTCGTCATTGATGTGGTGAATTTCGTCTTTTCCCGTAATGCCTTGATGTATCCGCCAAGCCGCGTAGCCTCTTCTTTTCTATTTTTCCCTTTTTCTTCCCGCTGAATATTTTCGGCAAACGCGTAATTTACCAATGTATGAGTTCCATCTTTATTTTTTGAGAGTTCGACCAATTTGATACTTGACGTTCCCACATCAACACCAAGAATACTGTTTTCTTTTTTCTGAAACAGGGGCATGAAAATTTTTCTTATAATTCTAACATTTCTGATTGAAGTATATCACGTTTAGCGTTTTCTCTATAGTGGATATCTCAAATCATATTTTTTACCATGCGGGAAGAGATTTCAAAATATCTGAAAGACCAGGTGGTGTATTCACTACCGCTCGACCAGTGTCCTGAATAAATTCAGATGCGATATTGAGATCAGGATCTCCGGTATAGATACGTTCAAAATTAAATTTTCTGGCAATAAACATACCATTTACATAGAGAGGGACGTCAGTTTTGTCTGTAAAAGAACACTCGCTCCCATCTCCCTTTCCAGTAGAAATAATGCCTTCTGCAAAAAATATTCCCACTGCAGAAACTACTGGTTGCGTGATAGATATATCATTTACTTTGAGTGTCAATGAGGCAGGCGGAATACAGGAATCAAAAATAATATTTCCTCCTCTTCCATCTTTTTCTAAAACAATCCACGCGATTGATGCAAGATTCTTAAGATCTGAAAGGGCACTTTTTTCATATTGAAGAGGACGATAGATAATCAAATTCCCTCCATTCACGATGATCGTACCGCTTCCGTTCTTTTCCAATGTACCGTTTTTAAATACAAGCGCATTACGAGTTGAGCGATCGCCAAGCGAAAGATCTCCTCCATTTTTTAGAAATATCGTATTGTCCAGTCCGCTCGTCATAACATCGAGGATACCTGATTCATCTTGAACGGAGACGACCTTATATCCATGTATATTTTTTATTTTCCCTGTATCGGGAAGCTTTACAAGTTTATCAATATCCAAAGATCCAAGTGTGTTGCGTCTAACATTTTGTGAGGAAAGGTTTTCAACTCCTTGTTTTCTTTTTTCTGGAAAAGTAATATCTGGACGAGTATCACGTTTAAGCGCATCAGCCTTTATAGTATCTAAACCACTTTTCCTTCCCACCTGACTGCATGTTTTTGTAGGGTCATCACATTCAGCAGTCCAGCTTGTGAGCGCGCCAATAATTCTTTTTTCTTTTGAAAACGTTGTTTTAAGAAGATCTGAATCAGAAAATTCAACACCATCTTTCTTCAACTTTCCATCACTCCCCCGAGTTATTACGACAGTATCTCCATTTGTCATACCTGATCGTCCTACAGAAGCATACAGAGGATAGACAACGCTCACTTCCACACCCCCGCTGTTATTCTTTTTAAGTCTTCTCTCTTCCCTATCTGTCAAACCAGAAAATGCCGAATTTAAGTCAAGCGAAACATCCAATATGCTCTGTCCTGACTTTTTCTTTATACCTCCCTGTTGTTTTATGATCTTTATTTCGTTTCCATCGGAAAGATCTGTATACGATGTATTTGCCATAGTCTCAGATGTTCCAATTTTTGTAACAGCTACCTCATCATTCGTACAACAAGAAAGTTCAAATTTTTCTCCCTCACGCAAATCTTGATCAAGCGTGATACCTCCAGAATAGAGGAGATACTGCGAACTCGGACGGAAAGCAACGGCACTGCCGCCAAAACCTTTACGCGAGAATACGTTGCCACCACTCGTCTGTATCCACGGGCTAAGAAGTTGTGTTTTCCACGTACTCTTTCCAGTTTCCGCACCGTAACTCACGTCACATCCATTTTGACATGCTTTTGCGTCAAAAACGGAAACAGTATCCCATAGATCGGATGAAACCTGCACAACGGTGGTATCATCAACCGTACCGTCTGCTTTTCTTTTGAACTCGCTTACACTTTTTATTTCATAGACAATTCCATTCTTTTCAAGAAGATATTCCCGCTCTGTACCATTTTTCTTTGAGATCAGTATCCGAAACGATCCAGCCGCATACTCCGTAACATCATACTGCTTTTCATCTCCTTGCACGCCACCAAAAAAAATAACCCTTGCATATCTATATGGCGTGTCATACAACGTTCGTCCGCTAAAGACCGTCCATCCAAACTTGGAACTCCACGCCCATCCTCTAAATTCTTTATGATCCGGATCATACATGACACCATATTCCTTCCCTTTATCTACGCAGTTATTACACTCCACCTTCCCACGCAGACTCATCCATCCATCGTCTTTCAATCCTATCGCCTTTATCCATCCACTTACCGGAAATGCATATTCATTTTGCCGTAAGGTATGACCATTACGAGTACAGTCATTTTTGCACGCGTTTGTAGTATTGCGATCTCCATCATCGCACTCTTCTCCGGATTCTATTTTTCCATTTCCACAAAAATTTTCTGTACCCTCTCCATTACCACTACAACTACTATTACACGCATTTATATCAATAAAATCTCCATCATCACATACCTCAACGTTTTCTTTGATACCGTTTCCACAAAGGCTTTTCATGGGAGCAACGGGCGACACCCCCCTCCCCTCATTACTACAACTATCATCTCCTGCATTTCCATGATCACACTGTTCGGCTCCCTCAACAATACCATCGCCATAGAGCGGGAACGTCTGTACTACTCCAATACTAACGTCGGGTTCACCCTCAATGGCAGGCACGCCAATACTTGGTTTTTTATTTCCGTACAAAGTAACATCCAATGCTTGATCCGTACATGTCTTTCCCCAACATATCCATCCATAATTTGGAGACCATGACCAGCCGGTCACGCCCTCCGTACTATTTTTTGTAATACCATACGTTCCTCCTCCCTCTCCTATTATTGTTCCACGTTGGGATACCCATCCCATAGTAGCATTCCACACCCAGCCAGAAAGCGAGATCTCTTTTCCAATCCCTACCCTTTTTTTCACCGCATCAGGAAGGGTATTGGGTGAAATACCTGCATATGCGTATTGACCATCAAAAATAATCCCTAGTATGTTACACAAAATACTCAAGAAAAAAAACATAGTCACACCACTTCTTTGAAAATACCATGCGCGCATAAGCAAAAAAATACATTGACGACTTACTTCTTTTATTATATACTATCATCAGAAAAATGACTATATTTTTTTACCTTATATGGAGGATACCATCCACAATTTTACCCATAATCTTTTGCGTGTTCTTGCGCAAGCAGCTCAACTCGCAACTGCAGAGGGGAAAAATAAAATAGAACCCGTTCACCTGTTTCATGGACTCACGGATCAGGCGGAGATGTTTTTAGCAAATCATTCTTTTAAAAAACAACGTCGCCACCAAATAAAAGAACGGCATACACCACTCCTATCGCTCTCTCTATCAGCAAAAAAAATTATTCTTGATGCGGCAGATATTGCGCATAGTTACAATCAACCATACGTTGGGACGGAGCATCTTCTCGCGAGTCTATTGGAACATCAGAATCATGAGCTTCAAAAAATGATAAGCAACATGCATGTTAATCCAAAAGAAATGCGGCAAAATCTTACCGCACGCCTCAAAACATCCGCGCATATTGTAGACATACTTGAATCACTATTTCCACCTCCAGAACTCCCAACAGACGCTCCGCCATGCAAAGAAGAACATGGACATACAAAAACAACAACTCGCCAAAAGAAAATTTCCGCACTTGATTATTTTGGTTGCAACCTCACAGATCAGGTACACGCACAGACGTTGGATCCTGTCATTGGACGTGAGACGGAGATACATCGTCTCATCCGCATTTTGTGCCGACGCACAAAAAACAATCCGGTACTTGTGGGTGCTCCGGGTGTAGGTAAAACAGCTATTGTGGAGGGACTTGCAAAAAAAATATCCGCTGGAGATGTCCCGTCCGTACTACGTGGAAAAAAAATCTACTCACTAAGTCTTACCTCTCTTACCGCAGGCAGTGCATTTCGCGGAGAGCTTGAGATGCGATTTAAACAAATTATTGAGGAGGTAAAAAGTGATCCATCTGTTATTATTTTCATTGACGAAATTCATAATATTGTTGGATCTGGCTCATCAAACGGATCATTAGATGTAGGGAATATCTTAAAACCCGCACTTGCGCGTGGAGAATTACGCTGTATTGGCGCTACTACGTATGTGGAATACAAAAAATTTATTGAAGATGACCCGGCATTGGAACGTAGATTCCAAATGATCTCGGTCAGACCGTCTACGCTTTCAGAATCAGAGGCTATCATACTTGGACTTTGTCCGTATTATGAGGCATACCATAAGGTAAAAATAACATCAGAGGCGATCTCCATGGCGGTCCGTTTGAGCGACAGATATATCACAGAAAAATATCTTCCAGATAAAGCTATTGACCTTATTGATGAGGCTGCTGCAAAGATGCGAGTTGAGTCGGCATCAGAATATGAAGAGATCTCGCGACAAGAGCGTCTTATCACCTCTCCTCTTTTTGAGCTCCCCTCTCTCACAGAAAAAAAACCTCTATATATAGGAACACTGACCGAGTCTCATATTGTTCATATTATTTCTGAAATGACCGGTATCCCGACCTCACGTCTTACGGAAGGTGAACGAGAAAAACTTTTTACGCTTGAGGCGACACTCTCGCAAAAAATTATAGGACAGGAGAATGCAAAAAAAACTGTAGCAAATTTTATCCGCCGCGCGCGAAGCGGTCTCACTAAAAAGGGACGTCCTCTGGCTTCATTTGTCTTCTTGGGCCCCAGCGGCGTAGGAAAAACGGAGCTTGCAAAAACGCTTGCGCAAGAAATTTTTGGCCAAGATGGTATCATACGATTGGATATGTCTGAATTTTCTGAAAGCTTTACTATCTCTCGACTCATTGGCGCTCCCAGTGGATACATTGGATATAAAGAGGGTGGTAAACTTACAGAGAGCGTACGTCAGCGGCCATATTCGCTCATCCTTTTTGACGAGATAGAAAAAGCGCATCCAAAAATTCTTCAGCTTCTCCTGCAGATTCTTGAAGACGGAACACTCACTGATGCCGCAGGGAAAAAAGTAGATTTCTCAAATACCATTATCGTACTTACCTCAAATATTGGTTCACAAAAAATTTCTCAAGGACATGTGCTTGGATTTTCAGAACAAGAAAATATATCTTCCCATATTCATGAAACTATTCTTAAGGAGTTAAAAGACCTCTTACACCCTGAACTTCTTCATAGAATTGACGCACCAATTGTTTTTCATCCACTTACAAAACAAAACATCCAATCTATTGTGGATCTCCATCTCTCTGAATTAGAAAAAAAAGTAAAAGAACAGAATATACTGCTTCGCATAACCAAGAAAGCAAAGGATCATCTTGCTACATACACCTACAATGCATCAGCTGGCGCGCGTCATATTCGGCACAATATTGAACAGCTTGTAGAACATGCGTTGGCGGACATCATTCTCTCTTCTGAAAAAAAACCGTATACTATCATTGTAGATGCAAAGAAGAACTCCATTGTCTGTAGTACCACATCAAAAAAATAACATGTCCTATGGGATCTATAGATTCAGCTGGAGATAAATTAAAAGCTCAAGGAGTTTCTTCGCTTTGTTTTGCTCTTCCTGCGGCTATTGGAACATTTGATGTTTTCAACGGCACTTGGATTCTTTTCCTTTTATGGATAAACTATATAGGATGGCATCTTTTTCCTATTGCACGACCAATGCTGTCAAAACCAGGAAATGAAATTTTCTTTCTTCCTCCGGAATGGCGAGGACTCATGCATACCGTGCTTCTTTTTCTTTTCACATGTATCTATCTTTTAGAGATTATGCTTATTATTTCTGTTATGATACTGATTCTTGCTATGATCGCAGATGTGGCAAAGATTCTCCCTCCCCCGCTAAGTACTCTTTTCAATTTCTAATGCATCTCTTTCTCTTTTCAATTATTAACCTTCTCATATCGCATGTCTATGAAAAATTTTGATTGGAAACGCATCGCGCTTATTATAGGATTCATCTTTGTTGTATTTCTTTTTGCATATCTTCTTTTTAGATTCTTTTTTGCAAAACCTCCTCCGCCCCCACCACCAGTTCCAAACAGTGAACAACCGCCAATATCCGCAGGACTTACACCCGGAGAAGATCGTCCTGTTCCTTCAATAACAAAAAAACTACCAACGCTCGAAAATAATAAACCGACAATAGCTCCAACCGGAGAGAATATATCAGCTTTATCTCCTGATTTTCTACCAGTACAAGAAACTGCGCGAGATCCACTCAATCATTCTCTTTCTGTAAAACAAATCCAAGAGGACAACAATATAAATCCTCAAATTGCGGCAGATGGTAAGGGAATTGTCACATTTGACAGCTATACGGGAGAATTCCTTCATATTAAACCGGATGGAACTCAAGAAAAAATGACAGACAAGACATTTGTAGGGGCGGAAAAGGTCACATTTTCACCAAAAGGCGACAAGGCTGTCATGAAATTTATAGACCTATCTACCGTTGTCTATGATTTTGAGAAAAAAAGAGAATACGTACTTCCTGAACATTGGAACGACTTTAAATTCTCTCCAGACGGGTCGCAAATAGCCTTAAAAAGTATTCCGAAATCTCCTGAAAATCGTTGGATTGTGATCACAAATCCAGATGGAAGCGGACCAAAGCTTATCGCACCCATGAGTGATAGAAATGGACTCTTTGAAGTTTCATGGTCGCCATCCGATCAAATTGTTGCGTTTTCAAGACAGGGAGAAGACCGCGATCGACAAAAAATTTATTTTATTGGAAAAAATGATGAAAATTTTAAGTCCATGATTGTTAATGGTCGTGACCTTGTCAGTCAATGGTCGCCAAATGGTGATAAATTTCTTTACAGCGGATACACGGTAGATTCTGAACTTAAACCAGAGCTTTGGAGCGTAAGCGCTATCGGAGATTCTATTGGAGGAAACCAACATTTCCTTGGCGTACAGACATGGGCAGATAAGTGCACGTTTGCAGACAATACTATCCTTTACTGCGCGGTACCAAAAGAGCTTATTCGTGGTGCCGGTGTTATCCGCACCGTTGGTGACAGTGGCGAAGATGAGATCTATAAAATCAATACGGCGAATGGATACAAGGAGCGTATCGCTACATTTGACACAAAACATACCATCAAAAAACTCATACTCTCAAGCGATCAATCTATTCTTTATTTTGTAGAAAAAGAATCCGGGGCACTCTTTGAGGTACAGCTCTACCAAAAATAACAACAAAAAGACAACTTAGAAAACCAGTCCATTCCATAGTGATTGGTTTTTTGGTATACTGACAGTGAAGAAATATATCTCTTTTGTACCGTATGAAAAAAACCGCATATCTCATTTTTAGCCTATGGATAGTTGCTCTTATTTGCCTTCCTCTTACTATTGTTTTTGCCGTAGAGGGCGATATTCACTCAAGCAGTAAAATCCCGGATCTTCAGCTCCAAATTCCAGTGGACAAACTCGTACACATTACTGATGCCCAAATGCAACAGGGAGTTGGTATCGCAGTCTATCTTGTAGCACTCTACGGATGGCTTATATCAGCTATTACCATGCTCGCGGTGGTTTTTATCATGGCGGGAGGAATTATTTGGCTTACTGCGGCGGGAAGTTCTGAAAGAATTGGTAAGGCGAAAAAAACTATCACTAACTCACTCTGGGGACTTGCTATCGCGCTGGGATCATATCTTTTTCTCTCAACTATTAGTTCTAATCTTGTGAATTTTAAATCCGCTAATCCAGTAGAAAAATCAAAAATAAACTCTCAAATACAGAAATAACGCAACAATACAGACGTATATGCAAAACATACCTTACAGATTTTTTCGTTCTTATGCTATTAAGATATGTATTTTTTTTATTGTAGTTCTTTTTTTTCATCCCCGTTCTGTATTTGCGGAAACCATAAAACTCCAGATTCCTCTTCCTGGCATGAGTGAAATAACCGTATGCGATGGAGGATCATGTTCCGGAATAGCAACATACATCTCCACTATCGCGCAGTGGATCGTGGGAGCGCTCACACTGCTCGCAGTCCTTTTTATTATGATCGGAGGGATCGTCTGGCTCACCTCGCGGGCAAACCCCAAGCAGGCGGAATTTGCAAAAAAACTTATCACAGATTCTCTTTTGGGACTTATCTTAGCACTCGGGTCATATATGCTTCTTGCCACTATTAGTCCAACGCTAGTGAGCTTTAGCTCACTAAGCATTCAACCGATAGACAAAATAGAATTTGAGGCAGGCCCCTTTGCGAATCCATTATCGGCAGAAATTGAAAATATCATGACAAATACTCCGAAGTCCGTTGTAGACAGAATCAATCTGAATATGACCCTTTATAAAAAAATCGGAGCAGAAAAGGGAGTTCCGTGGATGCTTATTGCGGCAATCCATTTTCAAGAAAGCGCAAATAAACCAACTATATCTATGCTTAATGGTGGAAAATATTGCAATAACAATGACAGAAGTAGGTGCAGTGCATGCGACAACGGAGAAACTCAAGAAAATGACATGCGCTGTGCAGTAGGTCTTATGAAGTCAAAGGGGTCGCAAACCGGCGGTTCAAAAAATTATACAGACAAAAAGGTATTTAATCTCACATTTCAAACCAATGACTATACCGACCCTCATGGAGCACTGGCAAACATATCATTCCGCTATAACGGCGTATGCCCCCATAAATCACTAGCAGATCTAAAGATAAAAGGAACATGTCTGAATGTAGATAAATCGGCATATGTCATGAATAATTTTTCCTCACAACATCAGAATATGCCATTTGCCGCAGTAAATAGTGCGGCAGATCCTACGCCTATTTTTAAAATATGGAAAATAGATGGTACGCTTGCTTCTATAAAACGACTGAACGATCCCACAAACTATGCAGGTGGTGATATCAATGGAAAGCTTTTGCAACTAAAATAATATGAAGAATTTTTATTTGAAATTTTTTCAAAAAAAATACATACCCATGAGTCTATTCACAATGATTTTTTTCTGTGTATTATTTTCTCCCATCTCTGCTCTCGCGCAAGACGTGCAACTTCAAATTCCTATTGGAGAGACAAAAAGCATCACCGTCTGTTCCGGTGGACTCTGTCACGGCATAGCGCTCTATATTGTAGAATTTTTTAAATGGTCTGTAGGTGCCATCACTCTTCTCGCGGTCATTGCGATTATGTTTGGCGGCATCTGGTGGCTTACTGCGGCAGGAAGCTCAGAAAAGGTTGATCAAGCAAAAAAAATAATTAGAGACTCTCTTGGCGGGCTCGCGCTTGCTCTTGGCTCATATCTCTTTCTCTCTCTTATTACTCCGGATCTGGTAAATTTTAGTAAGGGGTTGAAAATTGAAAATATAGATAAAATTGATTTTGACTCACCAGATCCGGGCCCAATGATAAGAGATGCTAGTAGCGCGTCGTCTGCAGGTTTGCGTGCATATCATCACGCGAATATTTATGGGGTGCATGGGAAATTATTGGAAGGAACGGCTACTGCACTAGAAAAGGCTGCTGAAATATGTGCTAAAAAAAGTCAAAAAATAACAATACGTGATCCATGGCGCTCCTTTGAAGATCAAACAAGATTATATGCCTTATACAAGACAGGTAAGGGAAATCCGGCATGTAATCCTGGTAACAACCCATCAAGGGTACTATGTCCCCATACGTCAGGATTGGCAGTTGATCTAGACACCAGCGGATTAAGTGACGATCAGTACGCTGTTCTTTCTACTTGTATGAAAGATGCTGGATGGTGTAGACTTACCGGTGGTAAACCTTGTGAGCCATGGCATTTTGAATATCCACCATTATCAAGATCGTGCAATCCTACTTTTACGCCCTCATGGAGATCACCATCAAGAACTGCTTGCGGTAGCCCACATTAAAACAACCTCACCATGTCAAAGCCTTCTTCCATCCTCTTTGAATGTACCTCCTGCGGCGGACAGAGCCAAAAATGGGCTGGCCGTTGTCTTCTGTGTGGCGCGTGGGGTACGCTTCAAAAAACTCTTGAGGCGACCGTTCAAAAAAAAGAACGTGAAAAAAATATTCCCACCACACATGCGCTTCCTTTCTCACAGATTGGATCACATGATTTTCCCTCTGTAAAAACCGGCATGACCGAGGTAGATCAGGTACTCGGCGGAGGTATCGTCCCGGGAAGTCTTTTACTTATTGGTGGAGAACCTGGCATAGGAAAATCTACTCTCATACTCCAAATAGCTCTTATACTCTCATCCCACGCCAAAAAAAATGTTCTCTACTGTTCTGGCGAGGAGTCTGGACATCAGGTCAAACGTCGGTTGGAACGTCTTGCTATAACATCACCTATACCGGACTCTCTTCTTTTTGCCTCTGAGACGGATACAGACAAAATCTGCGCGACTATCCGGGAACAAAAACCATTTCTTGCTATTGTTGACTCTATTCAAACCACTCATACATCGGACGTCCCATCTGAAGCTGGCGCGGTTGCGCAAGTACGCGCATGCACCGTAAAACTTCTTGAGACGGCAAAAACTACGAACACCGCCATTATTATTGTAGGACACGTCACAAAAGAGGGCATGGTTGCCGGACCAAAAACGTTGGAACATCTTGTAGACACTGTTCTCTATCTTGAGGGCGACCAAACTCAATGTTTCAGACTTTTGAAGACGGTAAAAAACCGTTTTGGCTCTACCAACGAGATCGGTGTCTTTGAGATGACCGGTATAGGGCTGGAAGAAGTTTCAAACCCGTCAGCCGCATTTCTCTCCAAAGAATCCTCTCGTATGCCCGGCACCGCGGCAACCGCCGTCCTTGAGGGGTCACGTGTGTTCCTTGCGGAGGTACAGGCGCTTACTACTAAGACATACTTTGGCTATCCCCAGCGCCGTGCCGCGGGCTTTGACACAAATCGTCTTCAGCTCCTCATAGCCGTACTCACAAAACGGCTTGGCGTAAACCTTGGAGATCAAGATATTCATCTCAATATTGTGGGCGGATTTAAAATATCCGAACCGGCCATTGACCTCGCAGTATGCGCAAGTATTCTTTCCGCATACAAAAATAAGCCACTTGAGAGTGGTGCGTTATTCATAGGAGAGGTAGGACTTACGGGAGAAATTCGCCCCATAGCGCAACTAGAGAAGCGGCTGAAAGAGGCGGAAAAGCTTGGATTCACCAGTGCGTATATTCCAAAAACAGAAAAGAAAATTGAGTCAAAACTCCGGCTTGTCCCACTAAAACATCTACAGGAGTTTGAGATATAGCCGTTCGACTTGTCATCCTGAGAGCGTTGCAAAACTCCTCTTTTGTCATTCTCGGGTACCACGGGCATTGCGATTTTTATGAACTCAAGGTCTCGTTCAAAAATCGGGAACTTGACCCGAGAATCCAGTTTCTTCTATTTAAAACAAATTCTGGATCC
>OBEQ010776412.1_pt1 | contig 62689 bp, 43 predicted proteins | sample 1670901 | NCBI WGS metagenome assembly OBEQ01 (sample SAMEA104232315, study PRJEB22302) | groundwater metagenome | biome: forest; feature: aquifer; material: groundwater | place: USA | collected 2011-08-07 | depth 5.4 m
GAGACGGGCGAGGTTAAGCTTGTTAATAACACAATATAACTATATATTGTGTTATTATTCAAACAAAATAAAAGGAATCCGGGAAGTCGCCCCGAATCCCTGGCGGCTACCGCCGATCAGAATCTACTTTCGATTTTCCTGCAACAGCGATGCGGAGTTCAGACGCGTGAGAGCGGCTCAGGACTGGCAAATCGGCCCTGGACCGAGTCCGAGGCCCGGGAACGAGGTGTACACGTGTACACCTAGGGAAGACTCTCGTCTAATTCAGTTGTTGGCTATCCCAAGTACAGGTATAGCCGTTGGAGCGGTAGCTGTTTTCGAACTTATGCTGGCAGTCCTCGCGCGGCATGCAGCGCGGCTTGAGCTTGATGTCGGAGAGGGAGCACTCGCACCAGCCGTTGCCGTCGCCGCAGCGGTCGCGGCCCTTTTGCGTGGAGTACGGCGCCGGCTTGATCGGCTTGACCACGGGCGCGGGCGGCGGCGGGGGCGGGATGGAGAGAAGCGCGTGGGCCTTCTTGGCGCGGGCGCGCACCTTCGCGTCCTCATCCTTGGCCGCGGCCGCGCCGAGGTCGCGGATCGCGCGCCGGTCCGAGCGCGCCTCGAGCGCGGCGATCGCGGCCAGGCGCACCTCGGGGGAAGGGTCCTCGCTGAGGCGCGCGGACAGCAAGGCCGTGGCCTCGGCGTTGTCGGGGTGAATCGTCGTCGTGGCGAACGCCAGGCACACCGCCGCGCGCACCTGCGGGCCCGCCTCCGCGCGCAGGAAATCCCCGAGCTTGACCAACGGCGGGGTGCCCTCGTACTTGAGCACGGCCAGCGCCGCCGCCAGGCGCACCTTGTCGCTCAGGTCGCGGTCCATGGCGTAGGTCAGAGACAGATAATTCGTTGCGCTCTTCTGTTCCTCCAGCGCCCGCACCGCCGCGAGCCGGTCGCCTTCTTCAGAATCGGCGAGGTTCGCCGCGAGCGCCGGCAGCGCCAGCAGCAAAGCGGTCAGGACTGCGGCCGGTTTGAAGAATTTCGCGAGGCCGTCCAAGCTGTCGATTTTTCGGCACGGCGGCAACGAGCGCAGGAATGACTTCCCGTAACCTTTTTTAAGCACGCGCGAGTCGAGGCAGATCACCGCGCCCCGGTCGGTCGAGGTCCGGATCAGGCGGCCGAAGCCCTGACGAAACTTCATGACGGCGCGAGGTAATGACCAGTCTTTAAAATACTCGCGCCCGTTCTCATCGAGCCAACGCCGCCTCGCCTCTTCTAAAGCAGACGCGACATTGGGAAAGGGGAGCTTCACGAGCACGACACACGATAACGCCTCGCCCGGCACATCGATGCCTTGCCAAAATGTATCCACGCCGAGCAGCACGGCGTCGCCCGCGGCCTCGAACTCGCGCACGAGAGCCTCATGGCCGGCGGCGCCCTGCGCCCACACCGGCCGGTTCGTGATCTTCTTGCGCAGGAGTCCGTGGACCCGTTTGAGCAGCTTCCAGCTCGAAAAAAGCAGGAACACGCCGCCGGGCACGCGCGCGACGATGTCCGCGCACGCGTCTGTCACCGCCGCCACATGCGCCTCCTCGTCCTTGGGATCAGGGATGCCTTCGACGGCCCAGAAGGCGGCCTGCGTCGAATAATCGTAGGGGGAATCGAGGATGAGCTCCCGCGCCTCGGGCAGACCGACTCGTGCTTTGAAATCTTTCAAGCCGTCTCCCGTCGATAGTGTTGCAGACGTTAATATAGAGGGTATGCCGCGCGAAAACAGCCCCTCGGCCAACCGGCGTCCGACATCGAGGGGTGCGGCGCGCAGTTCGGGGCCGGTGCGCGGCCAGGCGACCCAGCGCGCGGTCGCCGAGGAGTCGGGCTTGAGTATGGCCATTAAATCGTGGCCGTACTGGGAGACACGCGCGTGCAGCATGCGCATTTCGGTTTCGTCGGGGCGGCCTTCGGCCGCGGCGGCGGCCTCGGCCAGGGCCTTGTCGAGGGCGATGAGCGCGGCGGGAGGAGCGGTCGGCGTGTGCTCGAGAAGCTTGCCCTGGTTTTCTTCGTCGGGTTCTTTTAAGCCGTTGTCGCGCGCCAGTCCTTCCAGAAAACGGCCGATGTCCGAGGCCGCTTCGTCGGCGAGCGCAGCAAGAGAGTCAGACGCATACAGTTTCGCGGCGGTACGGACCTCTTCCGTTAATGCCACCGCGCGGCTCAACCCCGCCGACACGCCGTAGCGCGCCGAGGCCGCGTCCTCCAAATTGTGCGCTTCATCGAGGATCATCGCGTCCGACGGCGGCAGGCGCGCGCCGGAGAGAAGAAGCGCGTGATTGACCACGAGTATGTGCGCCCGGTCGGCGCGCTCGCGGTCGCGCCGCCACAGGCAGCGGTCCCAATAGGGCCCGCCCGGGCCCATGCACAGGTCGGTGTCGCGCGCAAGGCGGTCCCATAAATTCTGAGGAATAAGTTCGGGCAACGCCGAGCGGTGGCCGGATTGCGCGTCGCGGGTCCAAACGTCGAGACGCTCGAGCGTCTCTTTGCCGTTATCGGACACGGAGTCGGGGCGCGCGCGCAGGCGCGCCAAACGCTGCACGCATAAATAATTATCTGCGCCCATCAGCATCGCGTACCTGAGGGGCAGGCCCAACTTTTCCATGGCGCGCGCCGCGGTCGGGAGCTCGTGATTCAATAACTGTTCTTGTAATGCGCGGGTATGCGTCGAAACGATCACCCGCCGGTCGTTCTTCGCGGCCCACAGTGCTGCGGGCAGCAAGTAGGCGAGGCTTTTGCCGACACCGGTGCCGGCCTCGACGACGAGGTCGCCGCCGCGCTCGAGCGACTGCCACACCGCGCCGGCCATGGCTTCCTGCGGGGGGCGCGGCTCCCAGCCCGCACGGGCGCGCGCGAGCGCGCCCTCGGGGCCGAACAGCGCGGCGAGATCCATACGACTTTGTAGCAATTTACTGCTGATAATCACTGGTTCCGGAACTCATGATTATCAGCAGTAAATGAAATGCGGATGGACCAACTGTTTCCAGTTCAGTTGAGTGAAGCTAAGCGCTTCGCCAGCGGCGATTCGCCGGGCATATTCGCGACCAACGACTTGACGGCCTCCTCGGCCGCGCGACGCGCGGCCAAAGCCGTTGATAAAGCCGCCCGCGCCGCGGCGAGCTCGACGTCGAAGGCGTCCGTCTTCACCGCAGGGCGCGCGTCGAGCTTCTTGAGCTCTTCTTCATATAAACGAAGGCGGGCGTCTTGGCCCTCGGCTCCGAGCTCGAGGAGATAATTCAGCACCACGCGGTCCGTGGCGGCGCGGCGGGGATCGGCAGAGACCATGCCGCCGTCGGCGCCGCCGTCGAGACCGAGTTCGGCGAGCGCCGCGAGAAACGCGGCGCGGCCCGTCTCGGTGCGCGTGTAGGACTCGGCGTAGCCGCCCGCGCGGCCGCGCACGGTTTCAAGCGTCTCGCGGCGCGCGCCGCCGCGGAAAGCGGCCAGCGCCTCGGCGCGCGCGGCCTCGCGATCCTCCTGCGCCCATCTGACCTCGCGCATCAAGGCGCCCGAACCGAAAATAAGGTTCAGGCGGCCATCCACCGTGCGCGGGTCCTTCTGATGCTCCGCGTCGCCGGGGGTCAAAGCGCTGTCGTTGTCCACCACCGCTGGAAACTGGCTCGGGTCGAAATAGCGCTCGACCTTGTCGGGCAGGATGCCGAGAACATCGATCGCGTGGAGCAAGGTCCCGCCCGGGCCGTAGACGATCGTGGCGCCGCCTTCGGAGCGACGCGCGTAGGTGCGGCCGAGGTAGCCGTGCTGATTGGGGTCGCGCCCCGTGATCAGCTCGATGGGAATCTGGACGATGCCCCGAGGGAGCTCAAAAAGAAGATCGGGCCACTGCCCGGGGGAGTAGGCCCAGTGCCGGGCCGCGGTCGCGGCGTCGCGGGCGGACGCAAGTCGTTTTTCGTTAAGCTCTCTCCCGAGCCGCACAGTAAAGCCGCTCGCAGGGTCTATCCAATTGACCGGGCGGGCGGTCGGCGCGTACTCGTCGGCACTATTCTTCCAGATTCTTCCTGAAGCATCCTCGACCCACCAGCCGCCGGCTTTTTCAGACAACGACTGTTTATCCGTAAATATCTTACGCACCCGTCCTTGCGCGTCGGTCTCAAGCGCCAACGGCACCTCTGCGATCCAACGCTGCGCCGTGCCGCCGAGCGATATCGTTGACGTGCCGTAGCGCACAGAAACGACGGTGCCGTCATCGCCCAGACCGACGGATAGATCCGCCGTTTTGTAAAAAACCCATTTGTGCGCCGGGTCTTTCGGGTCTTTGGCTTCTTGAGATGCCTTCGCCATTTCTTTTTCGTCAAGATAAACGGCGCAAACGTTGCCGCTCTCATCGAGCGCGAAGCCCCAGGCCGAGAGCTTGATCTTAAGCCACCCGGCGCGGCGCGCCGTTAATGCCTGAGTGCGTGCCTCCTCCGCCAAGGCGAGAAGCCCCGCGCGGCCGAGCTCCGCCTTGCGATACATGGCGGACGCGCCCGACTCTTCGAGAGCCTCGAGAGAGGGAAACGCGTTCGCGTCGGGCGCGGGGCCGTTCACGCGCACGAAGGCGAGCAGTTCCAAGGGCGCGCGCAGGCGCGCGACCGCGATGGGCACGGCCTTACGCAAGCGCGTGCGCGGGTCCGCCCGCGCCTCGAACCACAGCACGCGCCCCTCGCTTTCCAGGCGGCGCAGGTCGCTCAAGGTCAGCGCGGAACCGGCGGCGTCACCGTCGAGCATGACCTCCGAAGACGCCAAGGCACGCTCGAGCGTCTCCCGCCGCGCCGCCGCGGCGCTTCGCGACCGCGCTAATACCAGGCGCTCGCGCGCGGCGTCGTCGCCCTCGACGATCTCGGCCCAGCCCGCGGCCACGGCCGCGTCGGCCGTCTCGGGGATATTGCCCACCCACTGCTCGGGGGCCACGAAGCGGCGGCCCGCCAGGGCGCTCACACGACCGGCCGTCTCGAGGCGGCGTAGCTCGGCGGGGGAAGACCACACGACGCCCGCCTCCGAGCGCAAGGCGATCAAGGCGGGCAAGGCGTCCGTGCGGCCGAGCCAGCGGGCCTTCATCGCGCGCAGGAAGGCGACGGTTTCTGAAGCGGGCGCGATCTCGCGCGTCTCCGAGGGATCGAAGCGCAAAGCGCGCAGGCGCGACTCGCCCAGCGCGATCGCCGCTTCGAGCGTCAGGATGCCGCGCCCATACTGGAGGCGATCGCGGCGGCGCGCGAGGCTTTCGCGCACGCCGAACATCCCGTTGAGCGCGCGCGTCCAGCCCGCGTCGGCGGCGGTCTCGGGAAGCTCGAGCGTCCGGACCAACTCCTGGTCGAAGGCGTCGAGAGCGCTGACGTAGGCGTCGAGCGCCTTGTCCTTAAGAAGGTGATCCGTGGGGGACTCGGAACGCGCGAGCCAGGCGGCCTGGGCTTCCCGGCGAAGCGCTGCGACGCGCGCGTCGAGCTCGATTAAGCGGCGCACCGGCCCGTCAAGCGCCGGGGGCGCTTTGACCGCCGACCAGTAGACGCGGGACAGCTCGGTCGCGACCGCGCCCTCGCGCGCCAGCACCCCGCCCAATACCTCGGTGGAGGCCGCCGCTTCCTGGCGCAGAAAGCCCATCAGCCCGGCCCAGGAGGCACCGCGCGAGGGATCGGACTCCTGCATGTCTGATAAAACACGCGCGAGCGCGCTCTCGATCAGACGGCGGCGCCCCTGAAGATCGACCTTCATGAGACGATCGAGCCGCTCGGCGGGGTCGTAGTCGTTGCTCGTGACCGCCGCTTCGTCGCGCGCCGCGATCCGGTAGCGTTCGACGAGCACCCGCAGCTCCGCGCGGATTGATTCGGGAGCCCCGGCGAGAAGCTCGTCGTTGCGCTTCTCGAAATCCGCATCGAGCAGCCGGTCCGCCCACCAGGCGAGCAGGCGCGCGCGCGCGGTGCGCTCGGCGGGCTCCAAAGGATCGCGCCCGAGCCCAACTCCGCCCGGCCGGGCGTAGATCGACGGGCTGATGCCAAGGGCGGTCAGCTCCGCGGTCAGGCGCGAGAAATCCGCGGCCAGCGCCTGCGTGCCGGCGACGAACTCGCTTTGCGCGCGGGAGGTCTCGGCCTGGGCCGCGGCGATTTCGGAGACCGGCGAGAGCTTCATGCGCACACGCTCGACCGCTCCTAAGAGATCGCGCCGTGCCGCGAGCTCGCGCAGTCTCAGCGCGGCGACGAGCCGCGTCTTCTCGGCCACCGAGGCCATCAAAGTATGAAGGAGCAGCGCCAGGCTTTGCAGGCGCCGGGAGTCCTCGAGCTCGCGGCGCAAGGCGTCGTCGATGACCGCGACGAGTCCGGCGCGCACGCGCTCGGGGTCGGGCGCCTCGAGGAAGGCGCCCTGCACCCATGAGCCGCGGAAAAGGCCGACCGCGGCCAGCGGGGTGAAGCCGCGCGAGCTCATGCGCTCGGCGAGCAGGTCGGCGCGCAGCTGGGGCAGACGGTCCGCGGCGAATTCCGCGGGCAGGCCCTGCGTGAATAAAGTTTTTTTCAACAGCTCGAGGTCGAAGGCCTCGGCCTCCGCCACCTCGCGCGCCGCGGCGGAGGCGAGGTCGCCGTCGTCGGGCGCGGGCAGAAGGGCCAGCAAGGCTTCGGGCGGCGTGCCGGGGGAAAGATGGAGGAAAGCCGCGGTCTCGGCGAGGTCGCGGGCCACACGCGCGCGCGCCGAATCTCCGATGCCCGCGCCCTGCGACCAGCGCATCAGGGCCGCGTCGAAGCGCAGGCGCGCGAGCGCGATGTCGGCGCGCGCGCGCGCGGCGACAGCGCCCGCCCGGCGCTGCTCATCGGCGCGCTCCTCGCGCAGGCGGGCCAAGGCGGCCATCGCCTCAGGCGGCGTCGACGGGCTGCGCAGACGCGCCTCGAGCCAGCCCTCGATATAGGTTTGGCCGACGGGATCGCCCGACAAGGTCCGGCGGTGGTCGTAGAAGCGGATCGAGCCCATTGGGTCGAGCGGGGGCCCCGACTCGATGGCGCCGACCTCCTGCGAATCGAAGCTCGGCGGGCTCGTCTTTAATACCGCCTCTCGCAAACGGTCGCGCAGCTCGGCGTAGGTGCGGGGCACGGTTCCGGCCTCGTCCTTCACCTCGCCGCCCCACACCGCGATCTGCGCCCGGAGCATGGCTTCCTGGCGCTCGAGCTCGAGCGCGCGGGCGCGCGACTCGGGATCGTTTCGTCCGGCGAGGGCCGTGCGCGCCGCGCGGACGCTCGACAGCGACGCCCCCAGGCGCGCGCGCACGGCGGGCAAAGCCTCGTCGAAGGCCTCGAGCTCCCGCTCGGCCGACAAGGTCCGCTCGCGCGCGATCGCGACGATCTCGGGTGAGGGCGCGCCGTCGCCCGAAAGCGCCGCGATGAGGCGGCCGAGCGAACGCCCGACCATAGATATGGGATCCAGTCGAAGGCGGTCGACGCGCAGGCCTTTGTCCACGGCCTGCTCGACCGCGCGCGCGATTTGGAGGCGCGACTCGAGCGCGTCGCGCGAAGCGGCCGTCGGGTTCAGGCTTGCGGAGCGCGCGGCGAGCGCGGCCAAGGCGGACTCCGCGTCCACGCTCAGTTGAAGGCGCGAGTCGAGCGGCCGGCCGAGCAGATGATTGGCCGCGACCTCGGACTCGCGGCGGCGTGATTTATAATTAATCAGCTCGGCCCGCGCAGTCCTTAACTTCTCCGCGGCCCCCGGCGTTCCGTCCAAAGCGGCCTCAAGCGCCGGGATCAATTCGTTGTCATAAAGGGCCGCCTGCTTGGCGGCGTAAGAGGCTTCGAGAAGCGCCCGCGTGAGGTTGAAAGCCATGTCGGCCGCGGCCTTGTCCTGCAGCCGCGTGTACATCCCGGCCTCGGCGGCGTGGCGGCCCGCGTCGAGCTGGCGCAATTCTTCCGGAGCGAGCTCGACGCCGACGACGGGAAGCACCATGAGTCCGGTGAGGCCGAAGGCGGGAATCAAGGCCACGCCGGCCGCGGTGATGTTCGCGCCGACGGAGAGGTCCACGTCCACCTTGCGGATACGGCGGTCGGAGGCCTCGAGCAGTTCGCGGGCGGCCTGAGAGCGGCGTCCAATGGCTTCCCACGAAGCGGAACGCGAGACGGCCTGATCGAAGGCCGCGTTCATGTCCTTGGGCTCCTCGCGCGTCTCGCCCTGAGGGCTCTCCATCTGGCCGACGGAATCGAGCGTGGCCCAGGCGTCGTGAAGGGAGCCTTCGACGGCGCAGGTCAAGGCGTCGGTCGCGGCGTCGAGCCAGCGGCGGGCGCGGGCGCGCAACTCCGGGGCGCCGATCAAGGCGTTGCGCTGAAGGCGGATGCCGTCGGCCAGCTCGCCGCGCGCTTCGTTGGCCGCCGCCTCGGCGCCGCGGGCGCGCTCGTTCCAGCCACGCGCGGCGATGCGCTCGGAGCGCGCGCGCAGGCGCGTGGATTTGAGCCGTGCCGCCATCTCAAGGATCGCGGCCTGGGACTGCAAAGTGTAGGCGGCGGCGACCTTGCCCTTGGTCGGATCGTAGATGGGCAAGCGCACGGTCACGGCGATGCCCAGGGCCTGGCTCGACATCAGGTCCGGGAGCTGGGCGCCGACCGACAAGGTGAACTTCTCGATCCAGGGAATCCAGTCGAGCACCGCCAGCGAAGCCTCGGGAACCTTCATGGAAGTGCGCGCGCGCGCAAACAGCGCGCCGAGGCGCTCGGGCGAAGCGAGCGCGCGGGAGACCAGGCGCAGAATGCGGTCGAGGTCGTTGGGGTTGACGCCGTCAAACGGCAAAGGCTCGTCGGGGCCGCGCCCGGTCAGGGACGCATAGCGTAGGGACGCGCGGCGCAGCGCATCCGTCGCCTCGATGACGCGCACCTCGGCCTCCGCGCGCAAGACCTGGTCCTCGGCGTGGGCCGCGAGGAAAACCGCCAGGTGGCGGCGCCATTTCGCCACCGCGATCTCGGCCATGGCCGACTGCCAGGCCTTGGCGGTGTCGAGCAGCTGCTCCTCGAGGTCGAGGCCGAGCGCGAACAGCTCGGCGGACCTGGCCTCCACGAGCTCGCGCTGGCTCTTGCTGAGCGTGAGCTCGGTGAGCGTGCCCACCTGGAAGCCGCCGCCGGTGGCGCGCTCGGCCGTGCCCGGGCCGACGGGGCCGGAGACGAAGCCGATCATCGCGCGCTGGCGCACGTTGTCGAGAAAGGCGCCGGCTTTCTGCAATTGGCCGATCTCGCGCGTGAGCCGGCCGATTTCGAGCGTGATGAGACGGCGGCCCGCGTCCGCGTCAAAGGCGCGCGCGAGCTCGGCCAGCGCGGGATTGCCGGCGTCGTCGCGCGTGAAGAACTCGGAGAGCGCCGCCTCGAATTCGGCCAAGGTCTTGCCGCCCCGCAAGTCCTCGGCCGCCGCGCCCGTCACCGAGCGCCACAGCTCGCCCAAGGTGTAAGAGGACTCGAAGGAGACGGTGAGGCGGTCGTTGAGGCCGATGTAGCGGCTGCCGTAGGACAGCGCCACCTCGGAATTCTCACCGGTGCGCTTGCGGATCTCGGCGAAGTACGCCGCCGCCGAACCGGAGAGCTTGCCCTGCGCGTTGACCACGACGCCCATGTCCGCAATCTCGTACGAGATCCGGCCGTTGAGCGAGTCGGTCTTCTCGCCGAGCTCGGCGCCGCCGCCGACCGACAGGCGGGTCTGATGGCCGCCGACGTCGAAGGTGAAGCCCTTGAGGATGGTCGCACCCAGCGCCTGCTGGGTGAGCGGGTCGGTACCGCCCGTCTTCGAGTAATAGAACTCGAGGTTGAAGGTGTCCTTCGAATCGAGCGCGGCGGCCAAGTCCACGCCGATGCCCAGTTTCGAGCGGGTGTAGGAACGGTCTTGGCCGCGGCCTTCGATCAAGAAACTTTGATCCAAGGTTGGGTCGTAGCCGGTGAAGTCGAGATTAACTTCCTGCAGGAACCGCCGAGGATCTTTAGCGAACAGCGCTGTCTGTTCGGCGTTCAACGACAACACCTTGTTGAATTTGATCTTCGATTTTAAATTCCCGCCATAGTAGGAGGGCTTGCCGGCCGCGTCCGTCGCCGCGAAGTCCGCGAAGCCGGCCGCGCCGAAGTAGACCTTTCCGTCTGCCACCATCAGCGCGAAGTCGTCGAAGATCATCATGCGCGCCTCGCGACTCTGAGAGCCGACCGTCAGGTCGGCGGGGATGTCCTGGATGAATTTATGGAAGGTGACATCCAGGTAGTTCACCAGGTGGTCGCTGTCGAGCGACTCGACGCGCACGGTCACGCCCTGGTCGCCGAACGGGGCGTTTCCTGAAGAAGGGGGGCTGACGAAGCGGTGGCCGATCACGCTGACGTTCTGGCCCCACAGCTTCAGCGCGTTGCCCATAGTGACCTGCTGCGCGGTCTCCAGGCCCCCGGGGGTGGAGAACTCGCTTTGGTAGACGAGGTAGAAGCCGTCGGTGCCCTCGCCGACCTCGACCATCTTGGTGCCCGGCAGGAGCTGCGACAGCGCGCGCGGGTCCTTCATGATGAGCTCGCGCATGGCGACCAGATCGCGCGCGGCCGAGTCCGCCGACAAGGCTCCGAACAATTGGGAGAGGAACTTCTCGAACTGCGACTTGGGGATGACCATGGTCTGCGGCCCGCCGCGGTTCTCCGCGAGCCAGGCGGGGCCGGTGCGGCCCACGGCGCTCACGCGACGCGCGAGCTCGGGCGACAGCCGGCCCAGGTCGCCCACCGGCTCGAGTGCCACGTCGAGCGCGGCTCGTTCTGCGCCCAAGGACTTGAGCGCGGCCGACACCGCCTTCGAAGCGCCGTCGCGCGCGCGCTCGGCGCGGCGGGCCTCAATATTGGTTTCCAAAACGCTTCGCGTTTTATCCTGAATAGACGAGATGTTCTGCGCCACGCGCGAGAGAGCCGTCTCGTTGGGATTGTCGAGCTGCTGGAGCCAGCCGACGACGGTCGCACGCTGTTCCTGGATTGCGCGACGGGACTTGTCGAGGGCGCTCTTGAATTCGAGCGCGGCCTTGCGCTCGGCGTCGAGCGCCTCGTCGCCGCTGTGGTAGACCTCGCCCAAGGTGTCGTAGTAGGTCTGCACGCGGCCGACGGTTCCCACGCCCTCGGCGCTCCACTGCATTTTTTGACCGAAGAGATCGGCGCCTTCGCGGGCGACGGCGGAGAGCCGGTTGTAGATGCCGACCTTGCGGTCCAAAATCGCTTCGCCGCCGGTCAAATCGCCGCCGACCCAGGCGAGGTCGGCGTCGAGATCAGCGAGACCTTCGTTCAGACCGATGGCGGCGCGGCCGAGGAAGGCTTCGAATACCGGGATACGATCCCTTAAATACGCATCTGAAGTGGTCACCAGCGCGTCGGCGAACAGGAACCGGGCCAAGCATTCCGCGTAGGAGTCGCCCGTGGCGGTGGAGGCGGTTGTGGGGACGAGGCGCTTGACGGCCTCGAGGCCGAGCAAGGCGATGCGTTGGTTGGTCGAGACGTTAAGAGGGGGTTGGGTGCCGGTGGGGATGCCGGAGCCGCCGCCGACGCCGAGTTCGGTGCCGGCTGAAGCAGCCAGCGCCGCGTCGGCGACCGCCTTTATGGCCGACGCCATGTTCTGTAGAACTCTGGCGTCGGCCATAGAAGTAAGGCGCGGGCCGGTCGACGGGGATTCGGGGTCGAGATCGACGGGCAATTTATATTTAACGGCAAAAGAGTGGGCGTTCGCGGTGAGACCATCCAGCTGAGTCAAAATATTATTAACGACAACGGCGGAGGCGTTCATTTTGACGGCCCTTATGCGACGCTCAGCGCGGTAAACGGCGGCGCGACGGACCAAAGAATAGGGCACATTTTCGCCGTAAAGATCCTCCATCTCGGAGCTATTGGGATCTTTACGGCGTCGCATTGAATCTTGGTAATCAACGACGATCTTTTTGTAATCCTCGTATTGCTTGCGGACCTGCGCGATACCGGCGCGGGCTGCGCCCGCGTCGTACGCCTTGGCCCCGTTGGAGGCGAGGCCCCACGGGAGAGCCTTGCGCAGCCCGTCGGAAATGCGCAGGTATAATTTCTTTTTTTCCTTATATAAAGCCGCATAGCCATCATCAGACGTGTTCGGATCGCTTTGCGCGATGCGGTCATGCTGGAAGGGAATCAACGTACGATCAAGAAGATCTTGAAGATTCGTCAACATCGGCGCCATGATCCCCGTGACGAGCGCGCGTTTTCTGTCGATTAATGCCTGAGCTTGAGAGGTCGGCACGCCGGCATTGAGCCAGGCCTCATCGGCGGCGATATCATCGAGCACCGCTTGCATCGCCGCGACCGACTGCACGAAGGCCGTCCGCGCCTTGGGGAGCACGTCGGCGATGGGTTTTTCGAGGGTCTTGGCGATGGCGGCCGCCTCCAGGCGGCGCGCCGTGAGGTCTCCCATAAACGGCATGAGCTTGGACAAGTCGACCTTGCGCGTCTTCGCCTCAAAGCCGGCGTCGGTGTCCGGGAACGACACGGCGTCGAGGCGATCTAGAAGATCGGAAAGCGCAGTGCGCAGTTCTTCGGCGGACCGGCCCCGCAAGCGGGGCAAGGCCGCGCCGGGGGCGCCCTTTTCGATCAGTTCGGAGAGGGCGTCGGCGTCCGCCGCCAACGCGTCGCTCGCGCCCGCCAGGCGCGTCCCGAGCTCGAGCTGTTCCGCGCGCCAAGCGACGAGCGACTCCAAGCGCGAGCCGCCGAAGTCGTCGGCCACGCGCGTGGTCCCGTTCGGGTCCAAGCCGCGCTCGATGGCCGCCAGGAGCCTCGCGTGCTCGTCGCGTTGGCCGCGCCAAAATTCGCGCCGGCGCGCCAGAAGCGCGCGCGTCTGCGCGAGCGTCGGGTTGGAGACGCTTTCCTCGGGCACGCCCGGCACCGCGATGACGAGCACGCCGGCGAATTCCAGGGGGACGCCCGCGATGCGCGCGTCGGCCTCGGCGACCTTGCGGCGATAGCCCGCGACCTCGGCGGATTTGGCCTGTAGGTAGTCGAGCGACAGATCGGAGACCCCGGAGGGGGAAGCCGGACCGTGCTTGAGCGCCTCGACTAAAGAGGGCAGCAGCGCCAGCCGTCGGTCGTACTCGGCGGGCGCGTCGGCGCTGCGGCCGCGGTCGCGGGCGTCGATCGCGGCCAGGAGCCCCGACACGTCCGCGCGGAAGCGCGCCACCGCCGCGGACAGCCCGCCGACCTTCACGGCCATGGAGGCGAAGTCGTCGCGCTTCTTCTTGTCGTCGGCGGTCTGCGCCTCGGCCTCGCGCCGCCACTCCTCGGCCCGGCGCGCCAGCGAATCCGCGTCCGCGGCGGAGCCTTCGTTGACGGCGCGGCGCTTCTCGATGAGCTTGAGCTTCTCGTCAAGGAGCGCCTCCATCTTTCCGAGCGCCGCGTCGGCGGAGTTCAGGAGATTGAGGCTGTAGGAGAGGTCCATCACCATCGCCAGGCGCGCGAAGTTCTTGCGGAATTCGAGCGTGTCGCGCCCGGCGCGGCGCTCGCGCAGCGCCGCGGCCCGGGAACGGTCGGCCACGGCGAGCACGGCGTCCGCCGCGTCGCGCGCCGCGAGGTTCGCCTGCAGTTCCGCGTTCAGCGCCTCGACGCGCTCGAGCTTTGCCGCCACGGCGGCCTCAGCCGGGGTCCCGGCGAGGTCGGGCTTCGTCGCGGCCGACGGTTCCTTGGCGGCCACAGCGTCGTCGAACATGCGCCGCAGCGCGTCGAGCGAGGCCCAGGCCGATTCGCGCGAGTCCTCCGCGCCGGAGTTGCCCGGGCCTTCGGGCAGAAGGGGCGCCACCCGCTCGAGCAGACGGTCGAGACGCGCGATCGCGTCCGGGTCGGCCGCGGCCCCAGACAGGTCGCCGCTTTGACCGAGGCGCTGGCGCAGTTCGGACTCGAGAAGGGCGGCGTTGGGCAGGGGGGGACGCTCGGGATTGAGCGCGAGCGGCTGAGGAATCGCTTGGATGGCCCTGACGGCGCCGAAATCCGGAAGTGCTAGCGCCGCGACCTTGCGCGCCGCCAGTTCCTGGCCGGCGAGTGCTGCGCGCTCCGCGCGCACGTTCTCCTTTATGAGTCCGAGAGCGCGCGCGAGTTCGGGCAGCGCCGCGCGCGCGGCCGGCGCCGACTCGCCGTAGGACTGCGCCCAGTCCTGTGCCGCCTCCCGGCCGGCGACCGGCGCGGCTGCGGCCGCGTTCACCGCGGCTTGACGCAATTCCTCCGGGGCCGGCTCGCCGGAGAGTATTTTTTCGAGCGCGTCGAAGGCCGCCTGCGGTCCGGAAGGTGCGGCGAGCCGCGGCTGCACCGCGGCCACCGCGGCATGGAGCGCAAGAGCGTCGAGCCGGGCCTCGGTTTGGGGGATAGCCGCCGCAACGGCCGCGAGGGCCGGCGCCGCCCCCTGAAGGACAAGGGACAGGATGAGGGTGCACGCCGTGAGCCGGCGCGACGCCCCGGGACGGGATTCTCGGCGAGAGGGGTATCCCATTGGGCCTAACGATCCGGCTCCGAGGACCTAGACGAAATCGGGACCGGAGACCTATACTAGCATGGGTCGTTTGTCAAAGTCAAGTGCCTGATATTAAGGCGGCTCTCTCCGTCGTAGCTTAACTATTAAAGCCTGGCACCGTTGTGACGGAAGTGTTAATATCCCCGAACTTATCCACTTATCCACAGGGCCGGATCTCCCTCTTTTCACTCGGCTCTCCGTTGACAGCGCCGTCCAAAATGCTAAACTGCCGGCGATGGAAGCCCCGTCCACCTCCGATCCGGTCGAACGCCTCTGGAAAACCGCGCGCTACCTGCCGCAGACCGTGCGTCTGCTCGGCACGCGCTACCGGACCCTATTTCTGGCCCACGCCCAGCGCTGCCGGCCGCGCGGCGAGGCCGGCGTCGTGGCCGACGCCATGGCGTTTACTGACTATCTCGCCAAACAGGAGCGCGTGGGCCTACTGGCGCCCGAGCGGGCGGCACTTCGCCGCGACGCGCGCGCCCTGCGCCGCCGCTTCCGCCTGCGCCGGATGGGCGACGAGATCGAGGCGATCGAAAAGTGGAAGATTCTGCAATGGATCGGGCTCTGACCATGGCCCATCAAGGCGCGACCGACTCCGGCTACCGGACCCTCCCGTTGCTCGACTTCGTGACCAAGACGATCGCGCGCGAGGACGCCGTCCTGCGCGAGATCCGGGTGTCGACCGAGTCCAAAGGCCTGCCGCCGATCAGCGTCGGCCCCGATGAGGGGCGCATGCTCCATTTCCTCGCGTCCGCCTGCGGCGCGAAAAAGATCGTCGAGGTCGGAACGCTCGCCGGCTACTCCGCGTGCTGGCTGGCAAGAGCCCTCCCGAAGGGAGGGCTGCTGCACACGATCGAATTCGACCCCAAGCACGCGACCGTCGCCAAGGACAACATCGCTCGGGCGGGCTTAACGGCAAAAATTTCCGTGCATACGGGCGCGGGCACGGCCGTCTTGCCGACGCTTGAGAAGCACGGACCATTTGATCTTGTCTTCATCGACGCCGATAAAACCGGCTACGCCGACTACGCCCGTTGGGCCGTCAAAAATGTGCGTTCGGGCGGCTACGTGATCTGCGACAACGCCTACCTGTTCGGCAACCTTCACCGCGACGACCTCCCTGCCGGCCACGAAGACAAGCCGAAGGTCGCACCGATGCGCGCCGCGCTCGCACTCCTCGCTGATGAAGCCTTGTTCTCCTCCTGCGCCATGATCCCGACCGGCGAGGGCATGGCCGTCGCCGTCCGGCGCTGAGAGGACCGCCGATGCGGAAAGGTTTTGCGGAGGTCAAAAAAACCGAGGAGCCGGCCGACTCCGAGCGCGAGTCGGGCTGGAAGGTCATCCTCTTCAACTGCGAGTGCCACACGTTCGAGCAGGTCGAGGCGGTCCTCCTCAAAGCCGTCCGCTGCGGCCTCTCCCAGGCCCGCGCCTACTCCTGGGAGATCCACTCGAAGGGTTCCGCGGTGGTCTACCAGGGCGTCTTCGAGCGCTGCGAGGCCGTCGCCGACGTCATCGGTTCGATCGGCCTGCAAGTCAAGATCTCCCGGTAGAGGGTGTCAGGCTTACCACATTGCATTGTTTGTAAGGAGTCTCCGTATCAAACAATGCAATGTGGTAAGCCTGACACCCTGATTTGCTAGATTATCGGCGATGAAGGCGAGCGAAGCGTCGCTGAAGCTGCCGCACCGGCCGCTTGGGAAAACCGGGCTGAAGGTCTCCGAGATCGGATTCGGGGGCTGGGGCATCGGCAAGTCCATGTGGGGGCCGACCGACGACCATGAGTCCATGCGCGCGCTGCACGCGGCCTTCGATTCGGGCCTCAATTATTTCGACACGGCCTATGCCTACGGGCACGGCCACTCCGAGCGCCTGATCGCGCGCCTGTTCAAGGAAGCCGGGCGACGCGCCGTCGTCTCGACGAAGGTGCCTCCAAAAAACATGGAGTGGCCCGGTCATCCGCGCTCGCGGCTGGCGCTCGTGTTTCCGCCGGACTGGGTGCGCCTCAGCGTCGAACGTTCGTTGCGCAATTTGGCGAGCGACTCGGTCGATCTTTACCAATTCCACGTCTGGCACGATAGCTGGCTCAAGGACCCTCTGTGGCCGGCGCTCGCCGAAGAGATGGCTCGTCTCAAATCAGAAGGCAAAGTCAAAAACTGGGGCGTCTCGATCAACAACGACGACCCCGACTCCGCGATCGTACTCGTGAAGACCGGACTCGTCGCCGTCGTGCAGGTCCTCTTCAACATGTTCGATCAACGCGCGGCGGACAAGCTCCTGCCCCTGTGCCGCGAGAGGGGAGTCGGGGTCATCGTGCGCTGCCCGTTCGACGAGGGGAGCCTGACCGGGACCTTGACCCCGGACACCCGCTTCGCGCCCGAGGATTTCCGCTCGCACTATTTCGGCGGCGAACGCCTGGCGGAGACCTGCCGGCGCGCCGAGCAGCTCACGCGGGCCGTCATCGGCCCCAAGGCGGAAACGCTCGCCGCCGCCGCTCTGAAATATTGCCTGAGCTTCGATTCGGTCTCGACCGTGATCCCGGGCATGCGCCGGGTCTCCCATGTGACCTTCAACGCGCGGGCTTGCGACGGCAGGTACTTCGACGCCGCCGAGCTCGCCGCGCTCGCAAAACACCGCTGGGTGCGGGACTTTTATTTGTAATACATTCCCGGTACCCTCTTGATGTTGAAGTCCTCCCGACTGCTCGCGACGGCCGCCGCGGCCCTCGCCTTGTTCGCGCCGCCCCTGCGGGCCGCGGACAAAGGTGCTGGGCGACGCTTATTGGGAGAGAGCGAAGCTCTGTACCGGCGCGGCGAGTTCAAAGACGCGATGCGCTCCGTCAACGCCGCGCTCGAGGCGGACTCGCGCAACGGCGACGCCTATGAGCTTCGCGCGCGCCTGTGGCACGCGGCCGGCGACTCAACCCGCCAGAAGGCGGACGCCTCGCGCGCGCTCGATCTGCTCGGCGTGGGCACCGGCTCGCTCGCGGTCGACGAGCTCGTCGCGCAGGGCGGGGCGCAGCTCCTGCTCGGCCGCGTCGACAAAGCGCTCGAAAGCTTCAATGCCGCGCTGAAGGCCGACAAGATGACGCCCGCGGCACTGTACGCCCGCTCCCGGGTGTGGCGCGAGAAGGGGGACATGCCCAAGGCCATCGCGGACATCGACGACGCGCTCAAGCGCGAGCCGAAAACGCCGCTGTGGCTGTACTCCCGGGGACGCGCGCGCTACGACAAGGGCGAAGACGCCAAAGCGATCGCGGACCTGACCGCGGCGCTGCGCTTGAATAAAAATTTCGCTTTGGGCTTCGCGCTGGTCGGCTCGGCCATGGCCCGGCAGGGCGACTTCAAGCGCGCGGCGAAGGCGTACGACCGGGCGATCGCCGTCGATCCCGAATATTCCTACGCCTACCTCGGCCGCGCCGCGCTCAAGCTGCGGCAGGGAGACGAGGCCGGCGCGCTGAAGGATTTCGAGGAGGCCGTCCGCGCCGACGCCCAGGACTACGCTCCGTACTACAACCGCGGCGAACTGCACTGGCGCGGCGGCCGCCGCGAGCAGGCGCTCGCGGACTTCCGCAACGCGATGACCTCGTCGAAGCTCACGCCCGATGCCGCCATTTGGATCGGCGACCGCTACCTGTCGCTTCAGCTCTGGAAAGACGCCATCGCCGCCTACGGCCGCGCGCACGACCTCGGCTCCGTCGTGCCGGGCCTGGTCCGGCGCGCCGTCGCCTTTGAGTCGGACAAGGATCCCAAGCGCGCGCTCGTCGACCTCGACGCGGCCGTCAAGCTCGAGCCCGAAAACGCCGCGGTGATCGCCGCGCGAGGCACTTTGCTCTCGCGCATGGGCCAGGACGCTCCCGCGATCACGGACCTCAACCGCGCCCTGCGCCTGGCTCCCGCCGATCCTGAGATTCTCGTGGCGCGCGCGAGCTTTTACGCCCGCGTTGAAAAGCCGACCTTGGCGCTCGAGGACTACACCAAGGCGATCAACGCCGATCCCAAGTATGCGGAAGCCTACAACGGCCGCGGCGCCCTGTACGCCAACGCGCTCAAGGAGCCCGAGAAGGCGCTGCGCGACGTCATGAAGGCCGTCGAACTCCGGCCGCGCGACACCGGCCACCACTACAACCTCGGCTCATTGCGCCTGCGCAACAGGCTTTATTTCAAGGCGCTCGACTCCTTCGAGGCCGCGTTGGCGCTCAAGGGTCCCGCGGCCCGCATCCTCGAGCGCCGGGCGGACGCCAAGTCCCAGCTCGGCGATCACTCCGGCGCCCGGCTCGACATCGAAGCCGCGCTCGAGAAGGACCCGCGCAACGCCTCGCTCTACGACACCCTCGGCAACATCCGCCTGCGCGCCCGCGACTACGAGCAAGCCGTCCGCGATGAGAGCCAGGCGCTCCAGCTTGACGACAAGATCGCGAGCGCCTACCAGCACCGCGGCCTCGCCTACGGCGCTTTAAACCAGCTCAAGGCCGCGCAGTCCGATTTCAAAAAATCTCTCGAGCTCGAGCCGCGCTCGAAAGACACCTGGACCTATCTCTGCCACGCGCGGCGGCTGGCGAAGGATCCTCGCGACGCGCTCAAGGCCTGCGAGCGCGCCCTCGAGCTCGACAGCCAGCACGGCCCCGCCTACCTCCAGCGCGCGCTCGCGAAGTTCGCGCTGAAGCAGTACCCGCGCGCGATCGAGGACATCGACACGGCCTGGGCGCTGGGCACGCGGCGCGCCGAAGGTCTGATCGCGAAGTCCATCGCCCAAGCCGCCTCGCGCCAGTACAAAGAGGCGCACCGCACCTATCTCCAGGCCATCGGCATGGACGCCTATGTTCGCAGCCCCTACATCGGCTTCGGGGCCGGCCATCCGCAGGGCAATGACTACCTGTCCGCGATCGTGGACCTGGACGCTCAGATGCTCAAGGACCTCGACGACCCCTACGTGTTCATTCTGCGCGCCGACTCGCTTCACAACTCCGAGCAGTTCGACAAAGCCGTGCTCGAGTACACGAAGGCCATGGAGATCGACGGCTCGATCGCCGACGCCTATGTGGGACGCGGCGTCTCGCTGACCGCGCAGGACGCCCTCGAGGCCGCCCAGCAGGATTTCGTGCGCGCCCTCGAGCTCGAGCCCAACGACGCCGGCGCGCGCGTGAAGCTCGCGGTCGTGCTCACGATGCGCCGAAACTACAAGGCCGCGCTCGGCGAATTAGGGAAAGCGCTCCAAGTTGATCCGAAGAACGCCGAGGCCTACCTGCGCGCCGGCAACGTCCACTACTTCCTCAGGGACTACCCCAAGGCGCTCGAGAACTATACCCTCGCGGTGAAGACCGACCCCCTCGATCCCAACGCCCTCAACGGCCTCGGCCTGGGCTGCTTCGCGCTGAAGCGCCAAGACGACGCGCTCGAGAACTTCTCGCGCGCGATCGCCGTCAATCCCCTCATCGACCGCTATTACCGCAACCGCGCCTCGGTGTGGACCTCATCCCAGAAATTCGGCAACGCGGCGGGAGACTTCAAATCCGCGAGCATGGTCAACACCGACCCGACCGTCATCGACGAGTACAAGCGGCTGATAGAAGAGTCGGAGACCCGCTCGGCCCGCGGCAAGTCGTCATAGCGGGTCGCAGACGCGGACCCGGGGCGTTCTAGTTCGGCGGGGCAGCAGTCCCATAGCCCCACTGCTGATAATCGCACTAGCAGGCTGCTGAAAAAGCCCTAACAGTGGGAACGACCAAACCACAAAGTCACGAAGACACAAAGTTTGATGGGTTTAAAGCCACTTTTCTTTGTGCCTTCGTGACTTTGTGGTTCATTTGTTATGGATGGGGAGGTTTTTCAGCAGCCTGCTAGTTCCGGAACCAGTGATTATCGTTAGTAAATTGACCGGCTGTTTCCGGAAACAGTTCAACGCGAGATTTAGTACCATCCCCGCCGTGCAAGAGATCCCCGAGCTGTTCGGGAAAGGGCGCCCGCTCTTCTCGTTCGAGTTTTTTCTGCCGAAAGCGCCGGAAGATCTCGACCGGTTCATCGCCGACGTCAAGGCGCTGAAAAATCTCTCGCCCGACTACGTGTCTTTGACCTACGGCGCCGCCGGCTCCGGCCGCGAGCGCACCGTTGAGGCCGCCGGCCGGATACAGAGAGAAACGGGCCTGACCACGGCCTGCCACCTGACCTGTATCGCTCATAGCCGAGCCGAAATCGCCGCCGTGCTCGATCGGCTGGAGGCGCTCGGCATCCGGCACATCGTGGCACTGCGCGGCGACGCGCCCAAGGACCAGACCGTGCCGCCCGCGGACCGGCGCGACTTCGGCTACGCCGCCGATCTCGTTTCCTTCATCAAGAAACGGGGGGGCTTTCGTCTGGCCGTCGCCGGCTATCCCGAGACCCACCCCGAGGCGGCGTCTGCCGAGGACGATCTCCAGCGCTTCGCGCGGAAAGCCGCGGACGCCGACTGGGCGATCACCCAGCTCTTCTTCGACAGCAAGGATTATTTCGGCTTCGTGAAGCGCGCGCGCGCGGCGGGCGTCGCCGTCCCGATTGTTCCGGGCATCATGCCGGTCACCTCATATACCCAGCTCAAACGCTTCATGACCCTCTGCGGAGCCAAAATCCCCGCGGAGCTCGAGGCGCGCCTGATCCCGATCAAAGAAGACTCCGAGGCGGTCATCCGGGCGGGCGTCGAGTGGGGCGCGCGCCAATGCCGCGAGCTCCTCGACGGCGGCGCGCCGGGCATCCACTTTTACACTTTGAACCGGTCTCGGTCTACGACCGAGATCTTAGAGCGGCTTCGCCGCGCATGAATAGACGCGCGGTCCTCCTGGCGGTTTTGCTGCTGTTGGCGCGCGGCGCGCGCGCCGCCGACCTCGTTCCAGCAAAGCCGCCCGACGCCGCCGGCGCGGTCATCGGCGAGATCCGCGTCGAGCGCGTCAACGTGTTCGATCCGAGAGTTCCCGGCGAGAACTGGTGGCCGTTTCGCATCGCGAACAAGCTCCACTACCCGACGCGGGAAATGGTCATCCGGCGCGAGCTGCTCTTCGCGCCCGGAGAGGTCTGGAATCCGCTCGCGGTCATCCAGTCCGAGCGCAACCTGCGCGCCAACGGCGCGTTTCGGCGCATCGACATACTGCCGGTCAAGCGCCCCGACGGCCGCGTCGACGCGGTCGTGCGCAGCCAGGACAGCTGGACCACCAATCCGCGCCTCGCCGTGGGCACGGAGGGCGGCGAAAGCTTTTTCAATATCGGCCTCGAAGAAGGGAATATCCTCGGCTACGGCAAAAGCGTCGCCTTCGATTACGGACGCACCGGCAACAAAACGTCGAGCGGCCTGAGCTACGGCGACCCTCGCTTCTGGGGGTCGCGCATGGCGCTGGGCGGCAGCTACGCGCGCGGCACGACCGGCGACTCGGGCTCGGCGTTCTTGACCAGCCCTTTTTATTCCCTCGACTCCACGCACGCTTCGGCCGTGGCCTGGCAGCGCGCGGTGTCGCAATCGGCCATTTACCGAAACGCGGATGTGTCCTCCGAATTCCAGCTGAGGCGGCGCGTCGTCGAGGCCTCGCTCGGCCAACGCCTCCCGTGGGATCGCCTGTTCATCCAGCGCGTCGAGGGCGGCTGGTATGCCGACCGGGCGCAGTACGAGCCTCTGCTGCGGACGGCGCCCGGTTATTTGCCCCCGGACCGGGAACTCTCGGGCCCGACCGCGGGCTACTCCTGGGTGCGCCCGAACTACATCAAGGAGACCTACATCGACCGCATGGAGCGCGTCGAGGACTTCAACCTCGGAAACGAACTCTCCGTCCGCGCCGGCTGGATGTCGGGACGCACGGGCTCCGACCGCGACCGTCTGATCTACAACGCCTCCAACCAGCAGGGAATATGCTTCGCGCCCGGACGCTTCGCCATCGGCCGCGTCAGCCTGATCGGACGGACCGTCGCGGGAAAGTGGGAGAACGCGTTGGCGAGCGCGGACCTCAACTTCTTCTGGAAAACGAATTGGAAAGGAAATCATACCTTGGTCGGCCACGTCGAAGGAGCCTTCGGAAAAAATCTCGACCGCGACGGCGCGATCACGCTCGGCGGCAACACCGGCCTGCGCGGCTACAAAAACAACAGCTTCGTCGGAGGCAAGGCCGTCCTCGTGAACTTCGAGGATCGGTTCTTCTTCCCGGGAGAGCACCTCCACCTGATACGCCTCGGCGCGGCCGTTTTCGTGGACAGCGGCATCGTCGGCGACGAGGGCGCCAACATGGCGCTGCGCAACATCAAGTCCGACATCGGCGCGGGACTGCGCGTGGCGTCGACGCGCTCACGCAGCGGAAGTGTCGCCCGCATCGACGCGGCCTACGCGCTCAACCACGGCCCCGGCGGCTCTAGATGGGTCATCTCGATTAAAGGCGGCCAGGCCTTCAGCCTGTTCAACAGCGCGACGCGCGGCGTGGACCAGAGCCCCCCCTCACGCCTGTATTAGGCGTGTTTTTGCTAGGATAGGCCCCCATATGAGGAATAGCTTTCTCCTCGCGGCCATCGGACTCGTCGGCGCCGGCTGCGTCTCCATCGACCGCTACGCCCTGCGCATGACCGCCTCCATGCTCGAGCGCGGACGCAAAGCCGCCCTCGAGGAGCCCGACTATCAGCTCGGCCGCGACGCCGTGGCGTCCCAGCTCAAGCTGATCGAAACCTTGCTCGTGACGGAGCCGGGAAACCTCTCCCTGCGCCGCCTCGCGGCCGAAGGCTTCAGCGGCTACGCCTTTCTCTTCGTCGAGGACGCCGAGCCGCACCGCGCCAAAGGGCTGTACCTGCGCGGCCGCGACCACGCGCTCGCCGCCCTAGCGCTTAAATCGCCTTTCTCGGGCCTCGCATCGAAGAGCATCGAGGATTTCGAGAAGGCGCTCAAGCGGGCGAAAAAAGAGGACGTGCCCGACCTGTTCTGGGCCGGGTCCGGCTGGGGGGGGATGATCAACCTCTCCAAAGACGACGCCGCAGCGCTCGCGGACCTGCCCAAGGTCACCTTGCTCATCAAGCGGGTCTACGAGCTCGACCCCACCTTTCACTTCGGCGGCGCCGACCTGTTCTTCGGGGTCTACTATGCCTCACGGCCCACGATGCTCGGCGGCGATCCGGCGAAGGCCAAGGTCCATTTCGACTGGGTGCACAAGATCACGCGCGGGAATTACCTGATGGCGCATGTCCTCAACGCGCGCTGGTACGCCGTGGCGGTGCAGGACCGAGAATTGTACAAGCAGCTGCTGAGCAAGGTCCTCGACTCACCCGCCGGCGTCCTCCCCGAGGCTCGGCTCACCGATGAGGCCGCGAAGAAAAAAGCCTCCGTCCTTCTGGAAAAAATCGATGACTTTTTCTAAACGCTATGAGGCTTTCCTCAGTCGCCTATTGAGCGCCGAAGGCGCCGGGCCCGAAGGGTCCCGGCCTAGATGCGCCTTAGCCCTGGCGCTCCTCCTGGCCGCGTCGTCGGCCGCGGCCGACAACGTTTCCGTTATAAAGTTCGCGACCTTGGCGCCCGATGGCTCCACCTGGATGAAGGTCCTGACCGAGCTCTCCAAGGACCTCGAAAAAGAAACCGGCGGGAAGCTTAAGTTCAAGTTCTACCCGGGCGGCGTCGCCGGCGATGAGAAAGACGTGGTCAAGAAAATACGCATCGGCCAGCTGCACGGCGCGGGCTTTACCGGCGTCGGCCTCGGAGAAGTCGCGCCCGAGACGCGCCTGCTCGACGCGCCCTGGCTGTTCCGCTCGCGCTCGGAGCTCGAGCTCGTGCGCGCGAAATACGCCAAGGAGCTCAACGCCGCCGTCGAAAAGGGCGGCTTCGTCCTCCTCGGCTGGACCGACCTCGGCTCGGTGTACATCTTCAGCAAGAACCCGATCGCCGCACCCGAGGACATGAGGAAGGAAAAGATGTGGGTGTGGGAAGGCGACCCCATAGCACAGGCCGCATACACGGCACTCGGGGTCAATCCAATACCGCTGTCCGTTGTCGATGTCATGCAGTCCCTGCAGACCGGCATGATCAACGGCGTGTACGGCCCGCCGCTGGGCGTCGTCGCGCTGCAGTGGCACTCGAAGCTCAAGCACATCTATCCCGTGCCGATCGCCGAATCCACAGGTGCAGTGCTGGTGTCTAAAAAATTCTACGACGCCCTTCCCGGCGATCAGAAGAAAATCCTGACCGAGCTTGCGGTCAAGCACCTCAAGAGGCTCAACGAGCAGACGAACACCGAGAACGACAAAGCCCTCGAGGCGCTCAAAAAGCAAGGCCTCGATCTTGCCGCCGATCCCGGTCCCGCGACGCGCCGGAAGTACGAGGAGCTCGGCTCGGGTGCGCGCAAAGAGCTCGCCGGCAAGCTGTTCTCCGCGACTCTGCTCGGGAAGTTCGAGAAGGAGCTCGCCGCCCTCCGTGCGCGATCAGCTAAGAAAAGCTGAGGCAAGACTTGTTGCCGTTGAGGGCGCCATACTCGTGGCGTTACTCGCGGTTATGGTCACTCTCGCCTTCGCTCAGGTGATCCTGCGCCATTTCGGCTTGGGCCTACTGTGGGGGGAGACGGTGCTCAAGCATTTAGTGCTGTGGACCGGGTTCCTCGGCGCCGCGCTCGCCGCCGCCTCTGAAAAACATTTCGCTTGGGAAGCCGCTCACGTCGGCGCCCCCGAGAAGTGGAAGCCCTGGCTGCGGCTGACGGCGAACCTGTCGGGGGCCGCCATCACCGCGGTCCTGCTCTCGGCGTCGTGGACATACTTCGTCGACGACCGCGCCTCCGGCGCCGAGTTGATGACGGTCGGCGGCCTCGTCGTCCGCTCCTGGGTCGCGGCGGCCGGCATCCCCGTCGGTTTCGCGCTTGTGCTGATCCATATGCTCTTCAAAAGCGTCGACGCCGCCGCCGAGGCCTTCAGGCGATGACCGTCCTGCTGCTCGCCGGCTTCGCCGCGCTCGCGCTCTCGGGCACGCCCGTGTTCGCGCTGTTGGGCGCGCTGGCGCTGTGGCTGTTTAACGAAGCCGGGATCCAGTCCTCGGCCGTCATCATCGAGCTCGCGCGGCTGTCGTCGTTGCCGTCTTTGATCGCGGTGCCGTTGTTCACTTTTGCCGGCTACCTGCTCGCCGAAAGCAAGGCACCAAAGCGACTCGTGGCGCTTGCGGAGGCCTTATTTGGCTGGCTGCCCGGCGGCGTCGCGGTCGCGGGTTTGTGCGCGTGCGCGCTGTTTACCGCGTTCACCGGAGCCTCGGGCGTGACGATCATAGCGCTCGGCGGCCTCATCTTCCCGCTGCTGCGCCGCCAGGGCTACCCGGAGGGATTCCCCCTCGGCCTGATCACCACGACGGGGAGCCTCGGCCTGATGTTCCCGCCGAGCCTCCCGATTATTTTATACGCGCTGGTCGGCAAGATCTCGATCGACAAGCTTTTCGCCGCCGCGGCCGTGCCCGGGCTCCTGCTCCTGGCCGCGCTCTCCGTGTATGCGTACATCGTGGCGAAGCGTGAGAAGGTCAAGCCGATCCCGTTTTCCTGGAGAGCCCTGCGCGCGGCCGCGCGCGCCGCCGCCTGGGAAATTCCCCTGCCGCTCATCGTGATCGGCGGCATCTACGGCGGATATTTCACCGCGTCGGAGGCCGCGGCCGTCATGGCCTTTTACGCGATGATGACCGAGATATTGGTCTACAAGGACGTGCCGTGGGCCAAGCTGCCCGGCATCGCGCGCGAGAGCATGATCCTCGTTGGAGCCATCCTGATCGTGCTCGGCTGCGCTCTGGGCCTGACGAGCTACATGATCGACGCGGACATTCCCGGCAGGATCTTCGCGTTTCTCCACGAGCACGTAAAAAGCCCGTGGGGATTCCTCGCCTTGCTGAACGTTTTTCTTCTTATCGTGAATATGGTCGAGATCTTTTCGGCCATCATCATCGTCGTGCCGATCATCGCGCCCATCGCGGCGCAGTACGGCATCGACCCGGTGCATCTCGGCGCTCTTTTTTTACTTAATCTCGAGATCGGCTACATGACGCCTCCGCTCGGCTTAAACCTCTTCCTGTCCTCGCGCCGATTCAACAAGCCTCTCCCGGCGCTCTATCGCGCCGTCATTCCCTTCTGGATCCTGCTTGTCGGGGCCCTGATGGTCGTCACCTACTGCCCGGACCTCAGCCTCTGGCTGCCCCGACTTCTCCTCCCATGAACCCAAAAACCACCCGTGAACTCCTTCCCGAACAGAGGAACGCCTTGCTGCGCAAGATTCGAGAATCCCACGCCTATCTCAAGGCCTACGCCGACATGGACTTCATGGGCCGGAAGGATCTGCGCGCCGTCCGGCTTCAGCTCGAACTGCTGAAACCCGAACTCATCCTTCGAGAACACAAGATTCGCTCCACCATCGTCGTGTTCGGCTCGGCGCGCATTCTCTCGGGCGAGGAAGCGCGGCGCGGCCTGCTGGCCGCGCAGGAGGCTCTCAGCGAGCATCCGCGCGACGTCGAGCTCAAGCGCCGAACCGTCCTCGCGGAAAAGAAAGTCGAGCTCTCCCACTGGTACGAGGAGGCGCGCCGCTTCTCGGCCCTGCTCTCCAAGGCCCAGCAAGCGGGACAGGATCTCGAGCACGTCATCGTGACCGGCGGCGGCCCCGGCATCATGGAGGCCGCCAACCGCGGCGCGTGGGAGTGCGGGGCTAAGAGCATCGGTCTCAATATCACTTTGCCGCATGAACAGGACCCGAACCCGTACATCACGCCGGAGCTCTGCTTCCAGTTCCACTACTTCTCCCTGCGCAAGATGCATTTCCTGATGCGCGCCAAAGCACTCGTCGCGTTCCCCGGCGGCTACGGCACGCTCGACGAACTCTTCGAGACCTTGACCCTCGTTCAGACGGGCAAGAAGCGGCCCCTGCCGATCATTCTCGTCGGCAGGACGTTCTGGAAGCGGCTCGTGGACTTCGACTATCTCGCCGAGCAGGGCATGACCAACTGGGCGGACAACAAGCTCTTCAAAATGGTCGACACCGCCGAGGAGGGCTGGGACCACATCCGCAAGTTCTGGAAGTCGCACAAGGAATCCCTCACCGCCGCATGATCACAGGGTCGGTGCTCGCCGTCCTGCTCGCCGCGCCGGCTCAGGCCTTGTCGCCGTTTCTCGAACAGCTGCGCAAAGCCGAGGCGCGCAGCGCTTCGGACCCCGAGCGCGTCGAATTCGCGACGCGCGCCGTGCGCGCCTGGACGCCGGCGGACGGCCGCCCGTTGCTGGCCCACGCGCATTTCGCGCGCGCGGAGGGGGAAATCGCGCTCTTCGACGACCCGGCGGCCGAGGAGGACCTGACGAAGGCTCTTGAGATCGACGCGCGCAACGACCGGGCCCGGCTCCTGCGTTCGCGCGCGCGCGCCGAGCTCGGCCGCGGCGCCGAGGCCGTGCGCGACGCGGCCGATTATGCCCAAGCCAAGCCCGACGATCCCGAGGGCTGGCTGGCGCTCGGCGACGGCTTCCTCGTGCACGGCTCGGCGAAGGCCTGCCGGGACGCGCGCGTCGCCTTCGCCAAGGCCGCAGAGCTGCTCGGCCCGCAGGACCCTAGGCCCAGCCTCGGCGAGGGCCGCGCGCATATGTCCATGCGGAAATATCAGGAAGCGCTGGCCGCGTTGTCCGCGGCGGCCGAGCGTCCGCAAAAACGCCGTGCCGAGATCCTCAACTGGCGCGCCCGCGCCTACGCGGCCCTGGGCGACTGGAGCGCGGCGCGCGCGGATTTAAGCGCCGCATTGCCGGACCTTGAGCGCATCCTCGACGACCGCCGCCGCACGAGCGCGGTCAAGCGCGGACGCGACGCCGCTCGAGCGACGCTCGCCGACGCGTATTTTCGCCGCGGCCTGGCCCACGAGGCGCTGAAGTCTAAGGACGAGGCGCTCGCCGACCACCGCCAGGCCTGCGGCCTCGGCCTGCCCCCGGCGTGCGCGCGCGTGGCCGCGCTCGAAAAGCCCGAGCCGAAGGCCGCGCCCGCGCCGAAGCCGAAAAAGACGCCGCGCCGCAAAAATCCTCAAGGCGGCGCCGGCGAACGCATCTATGCCAACTAGTTTTTTTGAACCACAAAGACACAAAGGACACCAAGAACGGATTAAGGGAAACGCCGTTACCCAAAAAGCTTTGTGTCTTGGTGTCTTTGTGGTTCTTTTTCTTTTAGCGCCCATCTCCGTTTACGCGGGCGGCGCGCGCACGTCGCCGGCCGCCGAGGCGCAGCTCGACGAGGGTCTGAACGCGCTGTACAACCTCGACTATGTACAGGCGCGACGAGCCTCGCGCAAGCTCATCGAGATCGAGCCCGACAACCCCTTCGGCTACCTCTTCGAAGCCGGCATCATCTGGTGGCAGGCCTCTCAGGAATACGGCCTGTTCAAGGATACGCCGACCTTGCAGGGGCTATTCGAGCAGGACATCGAGGCCGGCGTGCGCAAGGCCGAAGCCTACATCGACTCGAAGGACCGGCAGACCAAGGCCGACGGCTATTTCGTCTCCGGCATGACTTTGGGCACCCGCGGCCAGTGGAGCCTCATGAAGGGCCGATGGCTCGACGCCTATTTTGACGGGAAAAAGGCCATGAAGCACCTCAAGAGGTGCGTGAAGATCGACGCTGAGTATGAAGACGTCTACCTCGGGCTCGGCGTGTTCGACTACCAGGCCGCCCACCTCTCCGGCTTCGCCAAGCTCGGCGTCCTGTTCGGCGTGCGCGGCGACGAGAAGCGCGGGCTCGAACGCATCCAGCGCGCGGTGGACCACGCCGACTTCGCGCGCCGGCAGGCCGCGCAAATGCTGGCCTCGATCTACCTCGTCGACCTGCACGATGACGCGCGCGCGCTGACCCTCATCACGCAGCTGCGCAAAGATTTTCCGGCCAGCCCCTACTTCATCTTTCTGGAGGCGATGCTCCGCCATCGCCTCGGCGACTGGGACGGCTCGCTGACACTCGGCCGCGAACTCCATAAGATCGTCGCCGCCGACCCGAAGGCGTTCCGCCACAAGTGGTTGACCTTGGTCTGCGGGCTGTCGGGTCCCGATTGCCTCGCGAAAGCCGACATGGAACGCGTCCTCGTCTGGCTCGATCACGCGCTCGACACGACTTCAAAGGATTCCGCGGCCGGACCGCAGCCGGACAGCTTCAGGACCTTGCTCCGGCTGCTGCGCGGACAGACGCTCGACATCCTCGAGCGCCGCGACGACGCCGTCAAGGAATATCAGAAGATCGAGTTTCTACCATTGCTCGGCGATTCGCGCGAGATCGCACGCGCCTGTCTCGCCGCGCCCTGCGAGCGCGTGGCGGTCCTCACGCGCCTGCGCGCGCAGTCAAAAGAGGAATGACCCCGGCCCCTGCGCATATTGAATTCGTAACGCAGAGTCGCTATCCTAACCCTCTATGGTGAACATCGGCCTTTGGATCGGAATGATCGCTTCGGGAAGCGTGCTGTCTTGGATTCTTCTGCGGCCCGGCACCGGCCGGAACATCTTCGACCTGCACGGCCTGCTGATCGTCTTCGGCGGGCTCGCCTCGGCCATGCTCATCAACACCTCTCTGCCGCAGATCTTCGGCGCCCTGCGCACCATCGCCTGGATACTGTTCCCCACGAACCTGCCCTCGCCCTCCGAAGCCGCGGCCGAGATAACGCGCCTGTCGCGCCGGGCGCGCGCCGAGGGCGGCATCCTCGCCTTGCGCGGCGAAGGGGGGGAATTTGCGGGAGGCTTCCTCAAGTACGCCCTCGAGACCGTCATGACCTGCGGTGAAACCAACGCCTCGCAGGAAATTCTCGACATCGCCATAAGGCGCAAGCGCATCTCGCGCCAGGAGGACGCCAACGTCCTTCGGACCATGGCGACCTTGGCTCCGATGTTCGGGCTGCTGGGAACGCTCGTCGGCATGCTCCAGGTGCTCAATTCGATGTCCGAGCCGACCCGCCTCGGCCCGGCCATGGCGCTGGCGCTGTCCTCGGCCTTCGTCGGCATCGCCATGGCCAACTTCATCTGCGTTCCGCTGGCCGGACACGTACGTTCCCAGGCGATGCGGGAAACGCTGATCTACGAGATGCTCGTCGAGGGGATACTTGAGATCTCGATCAACCGCCCCACCTACCAGGTGGAACTGCGCCTGGCGGCCTACTCGGACCTGAGCGTCGATGCCCCGCCGGCCGCGGAGGCGCCGCTTGAGAAGGCCTAGCGGCTGGGACGAGCGCGAGGAGGAGCTCGAAAACCAGCTCAACCGCGGCGCCCTGTGGGCCATCACCTACGGCGACCTCATGAGCTATCTCATGATCTTCTTCCTGCTGCTCTACGTCGCGACGGCGACGCGCAGCGTCGGCATGCAGGTGAGCATCAAGGCCGCCGAACAGCGTTTTTCCAACGACGTGCAGACCATCCAGCAGATGTTCACCCGCTACGGCACTCAGAAAATCGCCCGGCTTGAAATCAGCGAGAACAAGATCCGAATCGTCTTCATGGCCCCCGTGCTCTTCGATCCCGGCGACGCTTTCCTCAAGCCCGGCTCGCTGCCGATTCTCCAGGACATCATCGAAAGCATCGACGTCCTGCCCAATTCGATCCAGATCGAGGGCCACACCGACGACCGGCCGCTGGGCAAAGGCAGCAAGTTCGCGACGAACTGGGAACTGTCGGCGGCGCGCGCCTTCGCCGTGCTGCGCTTTCTCGAAATCAACGGCATAGCGCAGCAGCGGCTCTCGGCGATCGGCTACGGCGAGTTTCGCCCCGTGGAGAAAAACGACACGCCCGAGGGCCGTACGGCCAACCGGCGCATCGAAATCAACATCCTCCGCCGCGAGAACTAGGCGTCTAGCGGCGCGGGCCGGCGCTGGGCACGAGGAACGCGAAGCGGCTGCCCGAGCCGGGGGGCGACTCCACCCAGATGCGCCCGCCGTGCAGTTCCACGATCTTGCGGCAGATCGACAGGCCCAGGCCGTAGCCGGCGCGCGTCGCCGTGTCGCGGTCGAGCTGCTTGAATTTTTCGAACACGGCGTCGAGCTTGTCGGCGGGGATGCCGGGTCCGTTGTCCTGCACGGAGAATTCGACGTCCGCGCCGATCGCGCGGGCCGCGAGCGCCAACTTCCCGCCCTGCGGCGTGAACTTGAGCGCGTTGCCGGCAAGATTCATAAGCACGCGCTCGATGAGCGGCGCGTCGCAGGACAGCCCGACGCCCGGAGCGGACGTCGCTGAGAGCGCAATGCTCTTGCCCTCGGCCGGGATCTGGTAGAGCTTGAGCACGGACTGCAGGATATCGTCCGCCTGCGTCTTCACCAAATTCACCGTCATCGTGCCGGATTCGATTTTGGCGATGTCCAGGATGTTCGTGATCAGCCCGGCCAAGTGCTTCGAGGCGTGATCGCCGGCCTCGGCATAGCGCTTCTCGCGTTCGTTCGGATTGACCTGCTTCTTCATGAAGCTGACGATGCCGTCGATGACCGTGAGCGGGCCCCTGAGGTCGTGCACGAGGGAATGAAAGAATTCCTCCTTCATGCGGTCGAGCTCGCGCTCGACGGTCACGTCGCGCATGAGCACGAGGATGCCGATCTGGGTCGTCTCGCGGGAAATGGCGAGGGCCGAGCAGGAATAGATGAGGGTTTTAGCACCCTCCTGCGCCTCGATCTCGACCTGGAAGAACTCGCCCATTTTGTTTCCCGCGCGGGCGGCGTCGATGAGTTTCATCAGCTTGGGCGATTTCACCCGGATCGAGGCGCCCTCGAGCTTTCCCTTCGCGCTCATGCCCAGGATCTTGGCCGCGAGGCTGTTGATGTAGAGCACCTGCCCGTCGTGTCCCGCCAGCAGGACGCCCTCGGGGATGCTCTTGACCAAGGCATCGATCTTGGCCTTCTCCTCTAAAAGCTTCTCGACCTGCAGGCCCTGATAACGGCTGACCTTCTCCGTCATCGCGTTGAAAGTCGAGCGCAGGCGCTCGAACTCGCCCCAGCCCAGGGGCGGGACGGGCCGGGAGAAATCGTTGGCGGAGACGCGTTCGGCGGCGGAAAGAAGCAGTTCGACCGGCCGCACCAGGCGACGGCTGAGCACGTAGGCGCCCGCGGCGACCATGGTGAGCACCGCTAGAAAGAACGCCGCCGCCCGGGCCGCGCCCTCCGACTCCTCCGCGTAGGCCTCCCGCCGAAGCTGCAGGCTGAGCGCGCGCCAGCCCAGAGCGGGAACGCTCGCCGCCGCGGCGACCCACGGGCCCGCGTCGCCGGCGACATCATCGAGCCAGACCTCGCCGGCGCTGTCCGCGGGCCAGCGCCAGGCCGCGGCCGGAGGAGGGCTGCCGACGCCGGGGATGGGACGGCCTTCGGCATCGATAAAGAGCAGGCGCCCCGCGGCGGAGGTGATGCGCTGCATGCGCCGCGCCAGGCCGTCGAGCGAGTAGAGCAGGTACACGCAGCGCCCGTCGGCCAGCGGGTGGGCCGCGGACACGAGAGCCCGGCCGCCCGCGATGCTCGGCGCGCCGAGTGAAACCAGGCCCGTTTTGCGCGCCGCGATAACGGCCGCGTCCGCCGAGCGGTCCTCGTACGCGGCGGCAAACGCCTCCGGATCGGCCACGCGCAGGACCTCGCGTCCGGTCGCATCGACGATCGACATCAGCGCAATCGCCGGGTCCGCGGCCGCGGCGCGGCGCACAGCACTCTCCTCAAGACGCGCCAGACCGCGCGCACGGTCGAGCTCGTCGATCACGCCTAAAGCCCGGTTGAGCTGCTCGAGCGTGCGCTCGGCCTGCTCTGCGGTCAGCGCCGCGAGCCTGCCGTGCATGATCCGGGCGTTGTCGCGCACCGCCCTGCGCCCGGACATCATCCACGCGCCCAAGCCCGCGAGCGGAAGCGTGGCGAAGAGCATCAGGATGAGGAAAAGACGCGGAAAAAGCTTCATTTATTTGTCGCAGGCTCAGCCGGCGCCGGCGCGAAGGTCAAGGTCAGGCAGGCGCCGCGGCCGTTGGCGCCGTTCGCCGCCGCGGCATTGCCTCCCCAGCGGTTCAGCGCGCGGCTGACGGCCGCCAGGCCCAGGCCCGCGTGGCCCGGACGGGGCGAGACGAAAGGCTCGAAGCGGCGCGCGAGCCATGCCGTCGGGTAGCCCGGCCCGTCGTCGCGGAACACAAGTCTCACGCTGTCCGACGCGGTTTTGTCGAGAGCGACGCGCAAAGTCGAGCCGCGAGGAAGCCCTTCCACCGCGTTGCGAAGCACATGGTGCAGCGCCAACCGCAGCTGCTCCGGATCGTGGGGCGAATCGGGCACGGTCCGGGAGAATTCGCGCGTAAGAGCTATCCCCCGGCGGCGGAGTACCGCTTCCCACGCCGCCAACGCCGCTTCAAGGACGGGCAATACCGGCGCCGCCGCAGTCGTCGCCGGGGAGTCCACGAGCGCCAGTTCGATCGTCGCCAACGCATCCGACGCCTGGCTCAGGCTGCTGCCAGTCATGCGCAGTATGGCGCGGCTTCCCGCCGACATCGTGCCGCTCGACAGGCGCCGCAGATGGCCGTAAGCGGCCAGCAGAGGCGGCCTCACCAAGCCGAGCAGCCTCGCCCAGCCCGGCTCAAGAGCGTACTCCATGGATGGGTATTCGACGCCGACCTTAAGACTCTCGTTCGCCGCGGCCTGCGCTTGCGCGCCCGCCTTCAGGGCGTCGTCGAGCTGCAGCCGCAGGCCGTCGCGCTGCGCGGCCGTCTCCGCGCGGACCCTAAAGCTTTCTTCCGCCGCCGCCTGCGCCGCGTGACTATATTCCTCGAGCCCGCGGCGAATCTGCGCGCCGCGGGCTTCGGCGGCCGCGGCCGCCTTCAGGAGATCGTCGAGCTGCAGCCGCAGGCCGTCGCGCTGCGCGGCCAGCTCTGAGTGGGCCTTGAGGCTCTCGCCCGCCGCGGCCTGCGACGCGCCAATGACTTCCGCGAGCGTACGGCGACTCTGCGCGTTGCGGGCTTCAGCGTCCGAGTTCGCCTTCAAAGCGCCGTCGAGCTGGGAACGGAGGGCGCCGCACTGCGCGCTGAGCTCCGAGCGGGCCTTCGAGTTCTCGTCCGCCGCGGCCTGCGCTTGCGCGCCCGCCTTCAGGGCGTCGTCGAGCTGCAGCCGCAGGCCGTCGCGCTGCGAGATGAGTTCCGAACGGACCTTCAGGCTCTCGTCCGCCGCGGCCTGCGCTCGATCTCGCGTCTGAACGGCGACCAAGAGCTCGCTGCACACATTCTCCAACATGCCCTGATGACGGGCGATCTCCTCCTTTGCGCGCGCCAACCGCTCGCTGAGCGCCGCGTTGTCGACCTCCACATTAAAACTGCGCTCGGAGAGGCCGCTCTTGAGCCTGTAATTTGCCGACTCGAGAACGGCGAGCCGCTCCAGGAGCGGGCCCAGCACCGGGTCGGGGACTATCGTCGGCCGAGGGGCGTACGGTGATTTCATGATTTCGTCGCGGGGAGAGCCGGCGCCGTCGCGAAGGTCATAGTCAGGCAGGCGCCGCGGCCGTTGGCGGCGTTGGACGCCGAGGCGTTGCCGCCCCAGCGGCTCAGCGCGCGGCTGACGGCCGCCAGACCCAGGCCGGCGTGACCGGGGCGGGGCGAGACGAACGGCTCAAAGCGGCGCGTCAGCCAGGCCGTCGGGTAGCCCGGGCCGTCGTCGCGGAACTCGAGGCGCACGCCGTCCGGCTCGAACTTGCCGAGGCTGACACGCAAAGTCGAGCCGCGAGGAAGCGCTTCCACCGCGTTTCGCAGCACATGGTGCAGCGCGAGGCGCAGCTGCTCCGGATCGTGGGGCGAATCGGGCACGGTCCGGGAGAATTCGCGCGTAAGAGCTATCCCCCGGCGGCGGAGTACCGCTTCCCACGCCGCCAACGCCGCCTCGAGCACGGGCAACACCGGTGCTGCGGCGGCCGTCGCCGGAGAGTCCGCGAGAGCCAGCTCGATCGTCGCCAGCGCGTCCGACGCCTGGCTCAGGCTGCTGCCGGTCATGCGCACGATGGCGCGGCTGCCCGCCGACATCGAGCCGCTCGACAGCCGGCGCAGATGGCCGTACGCGGCCAGCAAGGGCGGCCTCACCAGGGCGAGCAGCCTCGCCCAGCCCGGCTCGAGAGCGTACTCCAACGAAGGGTACGCGACGCCGCTCTCATCTCCCACCTGGTAGATCAGTTCTGTAGACGGCGGCAGGGCCAGCGGCTGCGCCGCGGCCAGCCGCTTCTCCAGCTTTTGAGCGAGCAGTTCCAGGGCGCGCACGCGACCCATGGCCTCCTCCCGCTGTTCCGACAATTCCCGGCGCAGCGAGGCGATGACGCTCTGAGCCGCGTCGAGCTCGCCCCTGAGCGACGGCGCCCCCGTGTTGTCCTGCCTGCGGGCCTGGTCCTCGCGGTCGCGCGCGGCATGCGCGGTGCGTAATTCTTCCCTCAACGCCTCCGCCACGCCGCGAGTGTCCTCGAGCTCGCGCGCCGTCGGCCGGGCGGCGAGCTCGTCGCGCAGGCGGCCGACCTCCTCGAGCATCGCAGCGCCCCCCGGAGACAGCGCCCCGCTCAGACGGCGCTCGAGCTCGTGCACGCGCAAGTTGAGCGCGTTCTCGCGTCCGAGCGCCTCCGTGCGCTGCTGCGTCAATTCACCGCGCAGCGAAGCGATGACGGCCGAAGCCGCCTCGAAATCTCCCTTGTACGATGTTTCCTCCACGATCTTCTGCTTGCGCAGAAGATCCTCGCGGCCGTCGCGCTGAAGCCGGTTGAGCGCATGATCAAGCCGCTTGCGCAGCTCCTCGATGTCGGTGACGGCCTTCGCGTCGCGGGCGCCCGCCTCGGCCGCGGCCCGGTCGAGCGCTCCGTGCGTGGCGCGCAGGTCGCGCCGCAAAGTCTCCTCCAGCGAGCGTCGCGACGCCTCGGCCTCCGCCGCGACCGCCTCGGCCTTGCGCCGCAAGGACTCGAGCCGTACATGCTCCGCGCTCAGCAATGCCACGCGCTCCTTGAGCCCGGCGACCTGCGAGGCCAGTTCCGCCGCGCGCCGGGACGCGCTCAACTCGCCGGCGGCGCGGGCCTCCGTGAGTTCGTGCGCCTTAGGCCTCTCGGCCAATTCCCCGCGCAGACGCCCGAGCTCGTCCTGCAAAGCCTCGCCGCGCGCGCGCGCGATTTCCAGTTCCGCCGCCATCCGGCGCAAATCCTCGCGGGCCGCCGCCAAGGCCTCGCGCCTGACGCTCTCCGATGCGGACTCGCCGCTGCGCACGCCGGGCTCGGCGTCTTCTCCCGTCACGCGGCGCATGCCGTCAAGCGCGCCCGCGGCCTCGTCGAGCCTGCGCCGGGCCTCTTCAAGCGGATCGCGCCGGGGCGGCGTCAAAGCGTTTCCTCCGCGCCCGCGCCCTGCTCGAGCTTGACCTGGCCCTTGGCCGCCAGGTCGAGGACGACGTCGAGGATCTTCGAGCGGGCGGCCACGACCTTGTCCTTGGGCTGGGGAGTCGCCGCCTCCTCGCGCACGAGGCCGCGCGGCCCCTCCGGCAGTTCCGCCAGGACGCGGTCGATGAGCCCCTGAGGGACGCCGCGCAGCGCGGTTCCCCACAGCTCGTACGTCACGGCTCCCAGGGCCCTCCTCAAATCAGCAGGCGACAGCGTACCCAAATCCTCAAAGGAGAACATCTGGCTCTCGATGTCCGCCGCGCCGTTGCGGTCCCGGCTGGCCAGGCGCCCCAGAAGCATCGCGCGCTCGTCTCCCGGAAAACGGCTCAAAATCGTGGCCAGGCGCGACGAGCCGCGCAGGCCGTTGGCGACCATGATCTTGAGACGATCTTCGATCTCGGACAGGCGGTCGGGATCGACCGCCCTCAGCTTCAAAATAGCCGCCGACGCCTCGGCCTGAACCTCGGCCGGCAGTTTCGAGAAAAGGCGAGAAGCCGTCTCCGGGGCCAGCTTGGCGAGATACGCGAAAACCTGGGCCAAATCGGCCGGCGTTTCCGCGGCCAATATGCGCGCCGCGTCCGCCGCGACGGCCGTCTCCAAAAAATCGAACCGGCGGCCCAGCGCCGCGACGGGCGCGCCTTCGGTTGCAACGCCGCCGTCGGCCTCGATGAACTCCGTGGGCGCGCCGGGCATCAACTCCGGCAGGGCCTCGCCCTGATCGGCACCCTCGCCGCCGGGCGCTCCTCGGTCGCGGTTGAGGGTCAATTCCTTGGCGAAGACGCGCGCGCCGCGCACGAAGCCGGCGGAGAGAATCATGACGACGAGCAGCGCGCCGAGCAACCCCGCCGCGGCGAAGGCGAGCCTGCGCCAGTCCCCTGGGGTGGAAAATGCCGTCTTCCAGGCCGGGCGCAGAGGCGCGCGCACGATGCTCAGCACGTCGCCGCGCGGCGAGTCGATGCGCAGCAGCTGCGGCAATATCTGCGCGGCCTCGCGCGCCTCGGCCTCGCCCAAGGCCGTGTCGAGAACGACCGTGGCCTCGATTTTCTTGATCTCGAAGCCCCCGTCCCGCAGGCTTTGCTCGAAGTCCTTCTGGAAAGGCTGGGTGGATGGCGGGCCGTTCGCGCCCGTCTTTCCGCCGGCGGCCGCGGTCCGGTCTTTGTAGTAGCCGGGCAGATCAAGGAGGCGTAGGGCCTCCGAGACTCCGGAAGACCCCCCGGAAGTGATCGGAGTGAGGATCTCCGTCTCCGTGCGAATCTGCAGCCGCTCGCCGCGGACTTCGACGAGCACCTTCGCGCGGCCTGGTCCCAGCATTCCGTCGAGCACCCCCAAAGCGCGGCTCGACAGCCTCTCGGAAACGAGGCTTTCGTCCGCCGATGTCTCGGCGGACGACGCGGGAACGGCAAGAATGACGAGCGCTAATGCTAGGCCGCGCATAACGGTATTATAAGGATAGCTCATGCGCGCGGGTTTGCGGTTAAGGATTTGTTATCAAGGGGAAGCCGAAAAAAGAAGCGGCTGCCGCGTTCCGGGGACGACTCCACGCCGACCGTGCCCCCGTTGAGCTCCACCAAGGATTTCACGATCGACAGGCCGAGACCGGTGCCGACCGCGTTCACGCTGTTTTTCACCTGGCCGAAGGGCTTGAACAGACTCAGTAGCGCCTCCGGCGCTATGCCCACGCCGGTGTCCGCCACAAAGCATTCGACGCCGTCCGTCACGCGCTTCAGGCCGACCGTCACGCGACCGCCGCGACGGGTGAACTTAACCGCGTTCGACACCAGGTTCGTGACCGCCTGGGTGATCAGATCGGGATCGAGGCGAAGCATGGGCAGGCCCGGTTCGATGTCGACGGCGAGCGTCTTGCCCTCCTCCTCGGCCCGCGAGCGCTGGAAAAGCGCGGCATCCTCGACGATGCGGGACAGGTCGCTCAGTTTCGGGTGAAAATCCATGCTGCCGCGCTCGATCTTGGCCGTGTTCAGCAGGCTCGTGACGAAATGCGCCAGCCGCATCGTGTTCTGCTGGATGCGCTCGAGCTGGCTGCGGTCCTCCGGACGCAGGCCCGTGGCCTCCGCCAGCAGCATGCGCACGTAGCTGTCGATGGAGAAAAGCGGCGAGCGCAGCTCGTGGGTCACGGACGCGACGAAGGTTCGCTTCATGTCCTCGAGTTCGCGCAGGCGGGCCGTCATCGCATTCACGCCCTTGGCCAGTCGCGCGACCTCGTCGGAGCCTCCATCCGAGATCTTGCGGTCCAAGCGACCCGCGCCGACCTCGGCCAACGCGCCTTCGATGACGATGAGCCGCCGGGTCAAGGTCCAGCCGAGCGGAATGCTGAGCAAGGCGCCGACCAGCAGCACGACCAGCGCCCCGCCGCCCAGGTCGTGGGCAAGATTTTCGCGCGCGGCGGTGATTCTCTTTTCAAGAACCAAAGCCGAGAAGTTGAGTACGACGACGATGGCGTGGCGCCCCGGCGCCCCGGGCACGGTGACGAACTGGGTGCGGACCGAGCCGGGGGGAAGCGCGGGCTTGGCGCCTTGGGCGTCCTGCCAGCGGCCCGCGAAGTTGACGCGCGCGGACAGGACTTCCGGCCGGTCCCGCGACAAAAATGACAGGTAATCAAGGAGCATGAGCGGGTCGTTGGCAAGCTGGGATTCGCCCGCCATCGTCCGCGCGTTCTGCGTGAGTATCCGGATCTTCTCCTCCTCGCCCGCGCGCAGGGACGCGTCCTCGATCACGAAGAAGATGGCGGCGGCCGCGACGGCCGTGAGCGCCATGGCAAGGGTCAGAACGAAGGCGAGCTTGAGCCGTATGCTCATGCTCAGCGGCGCGGCTTGCGGCGGTCGATGCGCTCAAGCGCTTTGCGCGCCTGTTCGTTTTCCGGATCTATTTGAATGATGCGCAGGAACATCCCGCTGGCCTGCAGGTATTCGCCGCGCGCGTAATGCTCGACTCCCTTCTGATACAGAGCCTGCACGTCGCGCGGGTCGCCGCCGCGCGACGCCGATGGCGGGGGCGCGGGCACGGCCGCCGGCGGCGGCGCCGCGGCGGCGGCCGGCGCGGGCAAAATCGCCGGATCGAGCCCCGAAGTCGGCGTCGCCGTCGCGCCCGGCGCAAGCCCCCCGGGCATGCCCGAGCCGCCGACGCGCTCGGCGGCGAGCTTCAAGTACATGCGCAGCGACTCGACCTCCTTCTCCCGGGTCTCCAGCTTGAGCGCGGCCTCCCAGATCGAGGTCGCCTCGAGATAGCGGCCCGCCAGGTAGCGCACCGAGCCCAGGCGCTCGAGCGCCGTGACGGAATTGGGCTCGAGCTCGATGACGTCCTTGAGCAAGACCTCGACCCGGGTCTGGTCGCCGCGCGTGTGGGCGAATTCGACTCGGAAAAGCAGCTCGTCGATAAAGCCGCGCGGATGATCGGGCGCCAGGCGCTCCGCCTTGAGCCCCACGGCCTTCTCCATCTCCTCGAGGAAGTGGGCGGTGCGGGCGTCCTCGGGCTTCATATTGTGGGCGTAGGACGCATGCAGCATGGATAAGCGATCCTCGCCGTACAGGAAGCCGCGCAGGGCGATGAGCACTTGCGCCTCGTACTTGTCGCTCGGCTCGGGGAGCTCGGCGTAGTAGAACGCGGTCAAATTGAGGCGGTTGAGCAGCCGGACCAGCGGCGGGGCGAGCGGCTGCTTCTGCGCGAAGTCGTTGAGCTCCTTCTGAGCGAGCCGGTATTTGCGCTGTTCGATGAGAGAGCGCACAAGCGCCAGGCGCGGGTCGCTCAAGTCCTGCGGCTTGAGCTCCTGGCTGTACTCGTAGCCGTAATCGGGGCCGTGCTCGCGCAGGCGCTTGGCCTGTTCGAGCAGCTCGCGGCTGAGCTCCTCGTCGCCGGTCGGCGCGCCGAAATGGAAAGTCAGGGCGATGCGGTGCGAGCCGGAGTTGGCCTTGACCGCGCCGATGGGGATGACGAAGGCGTAGTCGGTCTGGATTTTATTGATGCGATACGACGCGCCCATCGTCAGCTGGCGCCACTCGTCGCTGCCCACGCCCAAAGAGCCGCGCAGGCCGAACTGGCCGTAGTCGAGAGTCGAGAAATAGCGTTCGGCGGCGAAGACGAAGTCGCGGCCGGACGCGCCCGACGGGGTTTTCTTCATGCGCAGCTCGCCGATAAGGCTCAACCACAGCGACTTGTAGGCCAGCCCCAGGTTGATCGCGCGCTCGAGCTTGTCGCTGCCCGAGAACGCCACGTTGGGCGACATCAAGTGCTGCACCGCCAGCCCCACCTGCCAGCGGCGCGGAAAGCGGTAGAGCAAGCCCAGATCCGCGTCCATCGTGCTCTTGCTTTTCGCGCCGCTGAGCACGGGGTCCGCGCCCCCGGTGCATTGGATGCCGGCGCAGGAATTGCCGGCCTCGGAGCCGGCCGAAAACGAGCGCGTCAGGTACTTAAACGCGAATCCCGTCATCAGCTGCGCGCCGGAACCGCGCTCGATGGGCTTAAAGCCGTAGCCCAGCGCGAGCGTCTGCTCGGAGTAGGCGCCGGTCAGCGAGAGCCGGTCGATGCCGATGCCCACAGTCCGGCTTTTCTGGCCGCGCGAGAGCGGGTGGGCGTAATAGAACTGCGAGGAGGAAAGATCGGAACCGTCGCTCAAGCCCAAGTACAGGCGCGAATAGGCCGCGGAAAATTGCTTGCGGTCGACCTGGGACAGGCCCGCGGGATTGTAGTGAAGGGCGTAGGCGTCGTCGGCCAGCGGGCCGAAGGCGTCGCCCAGGCCCGGCGCGCGGGCGCCGGCGCCCATTTCCTCGAACGCGGCCAAAGCGGGAAACGGCATGAACCACAAAGACACAAAGACACAGAGAACGGCGGAAGGGTTAACGGCAACGTGCGTTACCATTCTTTGTGCCTTTGTGTCTTTGTGGTTTGTCGTGTTCACTTATCGCACCACCACCACGATGCCCGATGTGGCCTTCATGTCGATCGTGACGACGTAGATGTAGACGCCGTTGGCGTAGCCGCGCGGATCCCAGGAGGCGAAGGGGCTGCCTGGTTCGATGGCGACGGTGGCCACCTGGCGGCCGCGGATATCATAGATGCGGATGGTTCCGGCGGAATCCTGGGGATTGGAGTACTGGAAGACGGCCAGGTCGTTCTTGCCGTCGCCGTTGGGCGTGACGAAGCGGGTGCGGGGGCCCGTGAAGGAAAAGCCCGAGGGCGCGAAGGGGGACGCAAAACCGGCGCTTATTAGGACAAGCGCCAAACCCGCGATTTTATGCAGCATTCCGTGGAAGTATATAGGGAGGCTGCGAAGAAGATATTACAGCCCTGCGAAGTTCTCTCGCCATCGTCTGAGAGGTTAACTCAAGAATCCACCGCCGTCAAGGCCGGCCGGATGACGTGTCCGTCGGGATTACGTTATGCGGCCGCGGGACAAATTGAGCATGGTCATCGACAGTTTTGAGATCTCGGCGCGATCGTGGCTGACCAGGAGGGCCGTGAACTTTCGCTCGCGATGCAGCCGCAGGAACTCGTCCTGCAGTTCGGCGCGAGCCTCCTCGTCGAGCGCGGACAGGGGCTCGTCGAGAAGAAGCAAAGCCGGCTCCGGCACGAGGCCGCGCGCGAGCGCCGCCCGCTGCTTCTGGCCGCCGGACAGCTGCGCGGGATAACGGCGAGCCAAAGCGGTCAGTCCGGCGAGAGCGAGCATCTCGTCCACCGCGCGCGCGTCCTGGTCCGGCCGCAGCGCGAAACGTAGGTTTTCTTCGACCGTCATATTAGGGAAGAGCGAGTGGTCCTGGAAGACGAACCCGACGCGCCTGACCTGGGGAGGCGCGTCCGTGCCCGACGGCGAATCGAACCAAAGTTCTCCCGCGCACTCCAACCTCCCGGCGTCGGGACGGGTCAGCCCCGCCAGCATTCTCAACAAGGTGGTCTTGCCCGCGCCGGAACGGCCGAACAAGGTCGTCACCGCGCCGCGCGCCAGCTCGAAGTCGGCCTCGAGGTTCAGCGAGCCGTCGGCCGTGTGGAGAGTCTTACGCAGGCTCGCCTTGAGCATCTAGTGCGCCGCCACGCAGCGGCGCCGGTAAATTTGCAGCGCCAGCAGAACCGGCAAGGTCGCGGCCAGGAGGATGAGAGCGTGCCGATGCGCCAGGGCGTAGTCCATGGACTCGACCTCGGCGAAGAGGGCGATCGAGGCGACCCGCGTGCTGCCGGGTATCGAGCCGCCGATCATCAGCACGACGCCGAACTCGCCGATGGTGTGCGCGAAGCTTATGATCGCGGCGGTCAGCACCGCCGGCCGAACGTTCGGAAGAAGCACCCGCCAAAAGGTCCGCCAGCGGGACTTGCCCAAGACATAAGACGCCTCGGCGAGAGAGGAGGGCAAGGCGGAGAGCGCGGCCTCGATGGGCTGAACCATGAACGGAAGGCTGTATAAAACCGAGCCGATGACGAGCCCGGGAAACGAAAAGACGAGGCGCACACCCAGGACGCCCTCCAGCCAAAGTCCCAACGGCCCCGCGGGACCGAGCAGCATCAGGAGATAGAAGCCGATCACCGTCGGGGGCAGGACGAGGGGGAGGGCGACCAAGGCGTGGACCAGCGGGCGCAGACGGCTGCGGCTGAAGGCCAGCCAGTAGGCCAGGGGAAGGCCTCCGACGAGGAGGACGGCCGTCGTCACGGCGGCCAATTCGACCGACAAGGCCAGGGGCTGCCAGAAGCTCATCGCTTAACGTTATAATAAAATACATAACGCCATGAACATCAAGCGCCGCGTCTATGGACTTCTATACGCCGTCACTTTACCGGTGTTCGCCTCGGCCGCCCCCGCGAAATCGCTGTCGATCGCCGTCGCCGCGAACATGCTGCCCGTGATGGAGGATATTCGCCGGGGCTTCTTAGCCGAGACCGGGGTCGACCTGGTCCTCACGCCCGGCGCGTCCGGGAAATTCGCGGCGCAGATCAAAAACGGCGCGCCCTTCGACCTCTTCCTGTCGGCGGACATGGAGTTCCCCGAGAAGATTTTCTCGGACGGCTTCGCCGCCGCCAAGCCGGACCGCTACGCCGCGGGGACTTTGATCCTGTGGACCCTCAAGAAACTCGACCTCTCCTCGGGGCTCTCCGCGCTCAAGGACGCGTCGGTCGTGAAGATCGCGCTGGCGGATCCGCGGACGGCGCCGTATGGGAAGCAGGCCGAGGCGGCGTTGAAAGCCTCCGGTGTCTATGACGCCGTGTCGGCCAAGCTGGTTTACGGCGAAAGCCTGGGCCAGGTGAACCAGTTCATCACCACGCGCGCCGCCGACGCCGGCTTCACGGCCCGTTCCACCGTGGAGGCCGCGTCGTGGAAGGACAAGGGCGTCTGGGCGGAGGTGGACCGGTCGCTCTACACGCCGATCGACCAGGGACTGGTCATCCTCACCTACGGCGCCAAGAATAATCTGCAGCTCTCCCGCCGCCTTCGGGACTACATCCTGGGGCCGAAAGGCCGCGCCGTCTTGAAACGCTACGGATATATCCTCCCATAATCTGGATGACATCAACCTAAACCAGCCGCGGCACGTCTCGACGTTGCGGCCTTTGCATGCCTAAGCAGTTCGGCTCCGCCGGGAACAAGTTCTAAGCCCAATTTCCGCTTGAGTGCTCGCCCGTGGTGTGCATTCTATTTATAAGATAATACCTTGACAGAGGATTATTACTGCTATACAATACAGAGGTGAGAAGAGGCCTGGGTCAACTCGAAACAATGCTGTTTGCCTACATACAGATGCGCGCACTGAGCGCAGTACGGATGGGGGAAATGCGCGCGCCGCTCAAGCTCTCGGCGATACAGGAGCGAAAGCTTCTCAGCCGGTTGGCGAAAGCGGGGTTGATCGCCCGCGTGTGGCGCGGGTTGTATTTGGTGCCGCCGACACTCCCGTTGGGCGGCAAATGGAGTCCGAATGAAGCCGCGGCCTTGAACGCCTTGATGGCGGATCAGGCGGGGCGTTATCAGATTTGCGGACCCAACGCGTTCAACCGCTATGGATTCGACGGGCAAATTCCAACTCGAACTTATGCCTATAACAACCGCATATCGGGAGATCGTACGGTCGGCTCGGTGGAACTCACGTTGATCAAAGTGGCGGACGAACGTCTGGGCGGCACTGAAACGACGCAAACGACTGAAGGACAGGCCGCCGTCTATTCGTCGCGCGCGCGCGCGCTGGTGGACGGCGTGTATGACTGGTCTCGATTCAACAGCCTTCCTCAGGGATATTCGTGGATTGGGCGTGAGTTGGCCGCCCGCCGAGTCGGTGCGGCCGAGTTGGTCAAGGTCGCTTTGGAGTACGGCGACACGGGAACGATCCGGCGCATAGGCGCGCTGCTGGAGCGCGCTGGCGTGGACGCGGGGCTATTGCGCCAGTTGTCGCGGGCCCTCAAGCCCACGACCAGCCTGATTGCGTGGATTCCAACTAGGCCAAAACGTGGAACAGTCAACCGCCGCTGGGGGGTAGTATTCAATGGGCCGGTCTGAGCCTGTCGCCATTCGCATTCATGAAGACCCGGGGTTATTCCGGGAAGCCGTCAATTTCACGGCGGCCGAGACCGCATTTTCGCCGCGGCTCATCGAAAAAGATTACTTCTGCACCGTCTTGCTGTCCTATCTCATGGCGGCGGATGCGGCGCTCGTTTTCAAAGGTGGAACTTGCCTGGCGAAGGTGCACGCGGAGTTCTACCGTCTCAGCGAAGATCTGGACTTTGTCATCCCGCTGCCCACGGATGCCTCTCGTTCGCAGCGCAGTGCGCGAATGTCCGGGCTAAAAAAAGCCGTCCATTCGCTGGAGCGGCGGCTTCCGGTTTTCCGCATCATCCAAGCGCTGACGGGATCAAACAGTTCGAAGCAATACATCGCTTCGGCGCAATACGCGTCGTTGCTCGGCCGGCAGGAAGCTTCGATCAAGATCGAGGTGGCCCTGCGCGAACCGTTGTTGACGCCCATGGTCGATGGTTCGGCACGAACGCTTCTTCTTGATCCCGTGTCCGGTCAGCCGATATTGAGGCCGGTCCCGGTTCGGTGCATATCGCGCCTGGAGGCCTTCGCCGAAAAATTCAGGGCTGCCCTTTCGCGTCGGGAGGTGGCCATCCGAGATTTCTACGATCTTGACCACGCCGTCCGGAAGCTTGGCCTCCAGCCGCACGAGGCGCAGCTGGTCGCTCTGGTCAAACAAAAACTCGCCGTTGCGGGAAATGAGCCGGTGGACATATCCGGGCCTCGGTTGGCCGCGCTCCGCCGGCAGCTTGAACCGCAATTGAAGCCGGTATTGAGGGGCAGCGATTTTGTTGAATTCGATCTGGATCGCGCTTTTCGAATAGCGACTGCAATGGCCGCCGAGGTGACTTGAGGGAAGGCGGAGGGCGGAGCGTTCACTCTACGGCGATCTGAACAACTCCTTGGCCCCGAAACGGCGTGCGTGCGTATTCCGGCCACCCCTTCCGGGCGTCAGGTCGATTTTCTCGCGGCAAGAGCGAAATTAAAAAACCAACGATCGAGGCCTTCCAGATCCGAGCGATACTCCCCGCCGCCGAGCCAGGCGTCGCAAAGCATCTCGCGCGCCCGGGCAAGCTCCTTCAGGCGGCGGCGCCAGCGCGCGTCCCGCATCGAAAGATCGAGCAGATCCAGCGCCCTGATCATGGCGCTTTCATACAGCAGCTCATCCTTGCCCCGCCAACGCAGCGCCCGGCTCACTTCGCTCCCGACGTTCCCCAGCTGCTGCGGGAGAGACAGCCGGTCCCATCCGCCCGCCGCTAAACCGGGATGCAGGCTCTTCATGGGCCTTTAAGCGCGGATCAGTTTCGATACGATCCGCAGGATGCGCTCCCGGATCGAAGAATTCTCGACGCCCCGCGAACGATTGTCCTGGGAAGGCCGGATATTGATCATGGAATCGAACTCGACGCGATCAGCCCCGGATTTCTCCGGGTAAATGTTGATGCCCCACAAATGTCCTTGTTCGGAACCGTCTTCCATCAACAAGGCTTCCTCGTCGGAATGAAGTTCGCCGCCCAGAGCCAGCACGTCCCGCTCGACGTCGACCGTGGCCTTGACCATGGCGCCGAACTGATCCTTGGCCAGCGCCGCGACGTCCGACAGCGTGATCGGCTCCTTAAGAATTATTATTTTCATCGAAACGCTCAAACCGGCCGAACTCCGTCCGCCGACGACCGCGATTGTAGCACTTCCATCCGGCCCACTTGCCCGCCGTCACCGAGATCGCCTTGCGCCCATCGCGTCCGACCACCGCCCCGCCGGATTACTTCATGATGACGACCGTGCCGGTGAAGCTCTGGCCGTCGCCGGAGAGCTGATAGACGTAGACGCCGCCGGGCACCGAGCGGCCGTTGGCCGTGCCGTCCCACTGGAGGCTGTTCCTGATGGGGCCGGGGAGCAGGTCGGAGACGACCACGCGCCCGCGCAGGTCGAGGACGCGGCCGCGCACTTGCACATCGTTGGGGTTGTCGAAGGTGAAGACGATGTTGTCGTTCTTGCCGTCGCCATTGGGCGTGGCGAAGCGGTTGGAGAGGCCCGCCTGACCGAAGGCGAAGCTCTTGACGCGCTCCACGGAGCGCAGCTGATACCGCCCGAAATATTTCGTCTCCAGGAACAGTTGCTGCGCCGTCGCGTCGCCCTTGCCGTACAGCTGCAGCCACTTCACGCCGTTCCACCAGTACACGCTGGCATTGTCGGGACTGGCCGCCGTGCCCGTGAAGGAGGGCGTCAGCAAACCGCCGGCGATCTCGTAATGCAGGTACACGGTGCCCATGCCCTCGAGGCTGAAGTCCGCGTCCGGCGTCAGCCCGCCGCGGTAGGCCGCGAAGTCGAGCGACTTGTACACCCGGCCGACCAGGTCAGACGCATTGCTCGACGCCACGATCGCGTAGGCGCTGGCCGGATCGCCCGGCGTGCCGACCAAGGGGGCGACGAGGGCCTTGGGGATCCTGAAATAGCTCTGGTCGTCCGGGGCGACGGAGTAGGCGTCGAAGGTCGCCGCCGCGCGGATCAGGGAGCGCCCCGACAGCGTCGAGGTCGCGAGGCACGAGTCGAAGGTCTGCGCGCGCACCGTGTAGTAGAACGTCGCACTGGCGAGCGGGTCCGTCCATGTCAAGGTCGCCGTCGATACGGCCGCGACCTCGCTCCAGGGCGCTAGGATCGGCGTCGTCGAGCGATAGACGCGGTAGCCGGACAGCTCGGCGGAGGTGGGCGCGGCGGGATTGACGAACGCAACGCGGTCGTCGTAGCGCACGACCGGCAGCCAGCCCACGGTCGCCGTACCCGCTCCCGTGCTCAGGCTGATGCCGTAGGGCGTCTGCGCCAGGCGCGCGATGAACGCGCCCAGCGCGGACGCGCCCGCGGAGAGGACCGAGCGCACCCCGTCGCGCTCCGCGGCCTTGATCGCGAAGTAGTAGAGCACGCCGGCGGTCAGGCCCGTCACGGTGACGGTGTGGGAACTGCCGCGGATTCCCGGGGCGGGTGGCGAAACGACGGCGGCCGCAGCGTTGAACGCCGTGTCCGTGAGCAGCGCAGCGACCGAGCTGTATTTGATCACGAAGGCGCCGGCCGTCGTGTTCTCGTCGCCGTCGTTGCCGGGAGCGGTCCAGCGCAGCTGGACCGAGGTGACGCCGCACGTCGAGGAGGCCACCAGGTCGGTGATGCGCGCGGGCTGAAACGCCACGCCCATGAAGCCGTCGCGGTTGGCGAAGCTCGCGGAAACCGCGGTGGGGACGCTCACCGCGCCCAACGAGGCGTCGCCGCGGAAGCTGGGAGAAATTTTGCGCAGGCCGCCGGAGTCCACCGAGGAGCGGGTGTTGGAGAACGAGGCGCTGGCGGAGCCGATGGCGCCGGCGGGGACGACAAGAATGGCGCTCAAGGCCAGCAATGAGACCGTCGTGCAAGCGGAGCGAATCATACCCGAATTCTAGCCCCCTGGTGCGAATTACTTATTACGGCCATGCGAAGCTATTAAGGTTTCTCGGCATTGCCGCCGCCCTATGCGTTTGATAGAGTCCGACCGTGACGATTTTCGCGCTGCCGCTCGCCGCTACGGTGCTCCTAGTGCCGGCCTGGTGGGCTGCGGGGCGGATTCAAGACGACGAGACGAGTCCGTTTTTCCGGCTCCTGGCCGCGCTCGGCCTGGCGCTCGTCGGCTACATCGCCGGCGTCAACCTCCTGGGAAAGCTCTTCGGACATTCGATCGCCGCCGTCCTGATCTATCTCCTGCTCAACGCGGCGGCAGGCGCCTTCCTTTTGCGGCGCCGCCCGGCCGGCGAGTTCCGCCCTCTCCTGCTCCTGTCCACCTGGCGCGCTTGGGCCGGCCCCGTCCTGCTCGCCTGCGCGCTGGGACTGCCGCAGTGTCTGGTGGCGCTCAGCTCCAACTATTGGGACGAAGCCACGACCAGCGCCATTCACCTCACCGCCCCGAGCCAGTTCGCCGAGGGGATATTCCCGCCCCGCCACAATGCTTTGCCCGACGTCGTCATCAAATACCATTACGCCTTCACCATGCTCTCCGGCACGGTGAAATGGCTGCTCGGCGTCACCGCGAACGCCGCCATCGATCTCGTCAGCACCGGCCTCTGGCTGTTCATTTTTCTCTTCATCTATTTCTGGTTCCGCCGGCTCCTGTTCGACGGCCTCACGGCGGCCTGGGGAGCGTTTTCGACCTTGCTCGCAGGGGGGCTCGCCTGGCTTTACCTGCCGCGCATCGAAGCCTATAGCGGCATCGACAAATTGCCCCCGGCCTCGACTATTCTGCACCGCTATGACGCCGCGAAAAGCTGGTTCCAAAACATGCTCCTCGCGGCGATGGTGCCGAGCCAGCATCTGCGCAACGCGGACGGGAGCCTTTCCAGCCTGCCCTGGGACATCGCGGCTCAATTCCAACAGCATGCCGTCTCCTTAGGCATCGCCATGACTGTGGTCGCGCTCTATCTCCACACGATCTGGCGGCAGCGCCAAGATCTTCGTCGGCCTCTCTTGGCGGCCAACATCGTCGCCTTCAGCGTTATTTTCCTGGGGCACGCCGTCTTCGGGGCCGTCGCCGCCATCACCGCGGGCTCCTGCCTCCTGCTGGAGTGGTTTCGCAAACCGACCCGGCCCAAGTTCTTCGACGGGCTGAGCTTCACCGTCGGCGTATCCGCCCTCGCGCTGCTGCACGGAGGAATGCTGTCACGGGGCCCGCAATACGGCGGGGAAAGCTACGCATCGCTGCGCCGGGTGCTGGGATATTCGACCGGGGGGATCGGCGGTTTCTTCCATTGGAACATGGCGGGCTTCGGACTTCCGCTCGTGCTGGCGATCGCGGCGCTGTGCCTCCACGGCCGGCGCCGCGATCCCAAAGCGACCGAGCGCAACCTCCTCTTCACCGCCTTGGCGATCTTCGGCGTCTTCTCATACCTCGTTCCCCAAATCACTTACTACTCGTCGGAAACGTACGCCGACGAGCGCTACACCGAGATCAGCAAGTTCTTCTTCTGCGCCCACTTCGCGCTGGCCCTGCTCTCGGCTTTCGGCGTCGCCTATCTGCCGCGCATCCGGCGGTGGTGGGTCATGGCTTTTTTCTTCCTGGCGGCGGGGATTTCTCCCGCGATCTACTGCTACGCCAATTCCATCGACGCCAAGGGCGCGTGGCTCGGCTTTTACCGCGCGCCGTACCACCGCGACTCCATCGAGGAGCAGATGGCGACCGCGCTGCGCCGCCTGAAGAAGACCAATCATGACGTCTACTTCGACGCGTCCGCCGACGAACGCGCGAGCGGCTATCTCAGCGAGATGCTCGTCTTCGCGGGCAGCGTGTTCACTTTGACGCCCAGCGCTTACGAGCGAACCGGCATCGGCTTCCGGCTCTCCTCGGACGTGGTCGCGCGGCGCTTCGTGAAGAACAGCCGCATGGCGCGCCTCCTGCCGGGCGCGGCGGAAAGCGCCGACTGCGCGTGGTACTACAGCCGTCCCCTGAGCGACTTGGCGATGCTGCCGGTGATCGTGCGCAGCCGCTTGCAGAAACTCCTGGCCGAGGGGCGCTTCGTCAAGAAGTTCGAGGCGGGACTGCGCGCGCTTTATGCCGTCGAGAAGCCGACCGCCGACCTCGATTCGGGCATCGAGCGCTATTGGGCTCCGCTTCTCATTGCGCAGACCACGGCGGATTGCGACGGAGACGGCAAGGGCGACCTGATATTCCTCGATTACGCCGCGAAAAAAATAATCTGCGGGCGAACCAAGATCGACCTGCCGGATCAGGCGCGCGGGGAGTTCGTGAATCTCTACGTCGGCCGGTTTCCGGGCAACAAGGGCTCGAGTTTTCATATCGGACGGATGAAGGACACGGACTTCCGGCTGGGCAAGGACATCGAGAACATCGTCGAGCAGAACAACTGGGCCTGGACCTACCGCGACTCGGCCGGCGGCCAATGGCAGCCGGAGTACGACCGCTGGCTGTGGAGCCACGACATCCCTCTCATCGCCGACTTAAACGGCGGCGGCTACGCCGCTTTTCTCGCCTACCGGCCGCTCACCGGCGAATGGCTGGCGGCCCCCGACTACAGAAAAGTCCCCGGCCCTCAAGTGGACAAAAAACTTCTCCCCGTGCCGTTTGCCGGCCGCTTCCTGGAAGGATCCAAAGGCGACCTCGGCCTCTGGTCCCTGCTGGACGGGATGGTGACTTTGAAAACCATCGCCACCGGCAAAAGCGTCTCCTTCCGGTGGGGGGGCACTTACGGCTTCATCCTCGTGCCGGGCGACTACGACGGCGACGGGCGCGACGAGATCGGCGTTTACAACCAGAACGAAGGCGCCTGGTACTGGAGCCGCGCCCCGAACGGGCCCATGTCCTACGCAAAGTTCGGGACGAAAACCGCCATCCCCGTTCCGTGGGACTACAACCACGACGGACGCCTCGATCTGGCCTACTGGGAACCGCGCGAGGGCAAGATCTATGTTTCTTTCGATCTCGGACGCTCCGTGGGCCTGATCGTGCCGGTCCCGCCCCATTCCATTCCAGCCTTCGTCAACATGTACTGATCCGGGGAGCGCGCGCCATCTCCAGCCCCCCTTGTGTGCCATGGGAAGCTCTGTTAAACTTATGCAGACAGGCGGTCATCCGATAGGTCCAAAAGCGCTTTTGGCGATTGGTTCCGTCGGAGGCCCATGAAAGTCAGCCGTTATGCAGGAGTGGATTTTCACGGGTCTAAAGAAGTTCCCACAGGCACGTGTCATGCGATATTAAAGGCGGCGGGATTAAAAGGAGGCTGGAAATCCGATGCTTGACCTAAAATATTCTCTCATTATAGAAGCCACCGAGGATCCAAACTTCTTTGGATTTTACTCTCCGGAATTAGAGGGTTTCACTGGCGCCGGCAATTCCATTGAAGATTGCCTCTACAAGGCCAAATGGGGAATGGAAGAGCACGTGGCGCTTCTGCGTGAAAGAGGGCTTCCCCGCCCTCATTCAATCTCCAATGCCTCTGTGACCATCCGCAACGAGACCCTTCAGAAGGCTTGACCTGCACCGCCTTCGCGCACAGGCCGGATGGTCGCCGTGAGCGAAGCCGGCAACGTCGGCTCGTCGGGCAGCGTGTTGCTGTCGGATTTTTTAAGTGTTATAGTCCAGCCGTTCACCGAGGAAAGGCGGATTTTACGATGTCGGCCCACGAAAAGCGCCGTCTGGTGTCAGTCGTTCTTTCTTTTCGCAACGAGGAAGAAGTGATACCGGAATTCCTGCAGCGGGCGCAGAGCGCGCTGCAGCCGCTTCCCCTCGATCATGAATTCATCTTCGTCAATGATGCGTCGACCGACGGCTCCCGGGCCCTTCTCACGGAACGCTCACGCCGGGATCCGCGCATCAAGGCGCTCCATATGTCGCGGCGGTTCGGCGCGATGGAGTGCATCGTCGCCGGTCTGAAGCATGCTTCCGGGGACGCGGTGATTTATATGGACTGCGATCTCCAGGATCCGCCGGAGCTTCTTGCGCGGCTGATCGAAGAGTGGTCCGCGGGCGCCGACGTGGTGCACACCGTCCGCACGAAGCGGGAGGGCGAGCCGCGTCTTAAGATGCTGTTGACCAGCCTGGCGTACCGGTTGATCAATCTCTTCTCGGACACGAAGTTCCTCCATAATGCCGGCGACTTCAAGCTGCTGTCGCGGCGGGCGCTCAAAGAGCTCCTGGCCCTTGAGGAGCGCACGCCCTACCTGCGCGGGCTGGTCGCCTGGATCGGCTTTCGGCAGGTCGCCGTGCCTTATGAGCGGTACGCTCGGGGGGGAGGCAGCTCGAAGTTTCCCCTTTTCAGTCATTTTTTTTCCGACATGATGACTTTGCAGGGTCCGGTGGGACACCTGATCGTCGCGATGACGTCGTTCTCAATCCTTCCCATCGTGATCCTGCTCGTCATGGGCGCCGTGCTTTTCGCATGCGGATTGCTCGCCGTCGCGGCGGGGCTCTGCACGGCCGCGGGCCCGCGAACATTCACGCTGGGTGTGTTGGCGGCGTTGAGCGGGACGCAGCTCCTGGGCATCGGAACGCTGGGAATTTATCTTGGGCGCATCTACCAGGATGTGCGGCGCAGGCCGCAGTACATCGTGGAGAGCACGACCGGCTTTAGTCCTCCAGGGCCCGCAGCCACGTGAGGCGCCGCGTGAAGAGCAAGGCCGGCGGCCCCGTCGGCCGCGCTACCCTCACGGGGCTTTATCGCGCCATGCTCAAGATCCGGCTGGTGGAGGAGCGCATCGCCGCGATCTATCCCAGCGATAAGATTCAAAGCCCCATCCATCTGTGCATCGGCCAAGAGGCGGTGTCGGCGGGAGTCAGCCTCGCCATGGGTGCCGGCGACCACGTCTACGGCACCTACCGCGGGCACGGGCTCTACGTCGCCCGCGGGGGTGATTTGGGCGCGCTCTTCGCCGAGCTGTTCGCCCGCGACGGCGGCTGCTGCCGCGGTCGCGGCGGCTCCATGCACGTCGTGGCCCCCGAGAAAGGCCTTATGGGTTGCTCGGCGATCGTCGCGAGCACGATTCCCGTGGCCGTCGGCGCGGCATTGGCCGCGCGCCTGCAGGGCCGATCGAATCCGGTCGTCGCTTTCTTCGGCGACGGCGCCGTCGGCGAGGGCGTGCTGTACGAGAGCCTCAATTTCGCGGCTCTTAAGAAGCTCCCCGTTCTCTTCGTCGTGGAGAACAACAACTACGCGGTCTACTCACGCCTGAAGGCCCGCAGCGGCACCTCCGAGCTCTACCGCCTCGGCGACGCCCTCGGGGTGCGCGGGTCGCGCCATGACGGCACCGATGCCGCCGCGGTCCATGCCGCCACGGCCGCAGCACTTGCGGGAATCTCCGCGGGTGGGCCGCCGCGACTGCTCGAGTTCACAACTTATCGTTGGCATGAACATGTGGGACCGGCGCGGGACCTCGACGCGTCCTACCGTCTTCCCGGAGAGCGCGCCGAAGCCGCGGCTCACGATCCTCTCGCCGTAGCCCGCCGCAAGCTCAAGTCCGCCTTCGCAGTGACCGACCGGGAGTTCGGTCGCTGGGAAGCCGAGACGACTCGTGAGATCGACCGTGCCGTCGCTTTCGCGGAGAAAAGCCCCCACCCCAAGAAGAGCAGCCTGTCCGAGGGACTTTTCGCCAAGCCCGCGGCCGGTATCCCGTGGCGGGAGCGGTCCGCAACGACGGAGTCGCGCGAGCTCAGCTACGCCGAAGCCCTCAACGAAGCCCACCATCAGGCGATGCGCCGCGATCCCAAGGTCTTCGTCATGGGCATCGGCGCCGATGACCACAAGGCCATCTTCGGCAGCACGAAGGGGCTCGTCGAAGCCTTCGGCCGGGAGCGGGTCTTCGACACCCCGATCGCCGAGGCGGGCATGACGGGGGTCGCAATCGGCGCGGCGGTCGAGGGCATGCGGCCCGTTCACGTCCACATCCGCGCGGATTTTCTCTACCTCGCCATGGACCAACTCCTCAACCTCGCCGCCAAGTGGCGTTACATGTTCGGGGGCCGCATGTCGGTTCCCTTAGTGGTCCGGGCGGTGATCGGGCGCAGTTGGGGCCAAGGGGCGCAGCATTCGCAGAGCCTGCAGTCGTTCTTCATGCACGTTCCGGGCTTGAAGGTCGTGATGCCGACGACACCCTTCGAGGCGAAAGGCTACCTTCTCTCCGCCATTTTCGACTCCAACCCGGTGATCATGATCGAGCACCGTCTGCTCTACGACCGGAAGGGCCCTGTGCCCGAGGCCGCGTACCGCATCCCCTTCGGCCGGGCTTTCGTGCGGCGGGCGGGAAAAGATTTGACGATCGTGGCGAGCTCTTACATGGTCGTCGAGGCTTTGGCCGCGGCCGACTTTCTCTCCCATCACGGCATCAACGTCGAGATCGTCGATCCGGTTTGTCTGGCGCCGCTCGATGAAAAGACCATCCTCGCCTCGGTCCGCAAGACCGGACGGCTTCTGGTCGTCGACACCAGCTGGGTGTCCTGCGGGGCCAGTGCTGAGATCGCAGCACTTGCCGCAGACAAGGCCTTCGCCGCCCTCAAGGGGCCCGTCCGGCGCATGGGCTGCGCGCCGACTCCTTGCCCGGTGGCCAAGCCCCTGGAGAGCGCCTTCTACCCGGACGCGGCCAAGATCGCGGTCGCCGTCTTCGAGATGCTCGGGCGTCGCGTGCCCAAGTCAGCCGCGACCGCCGTCCCGACCACCTTCAAGGGTCCTTTCTAAGGCCTGTCCCAGAAGCTGAGGATGCCGAAGTTGCGGTTGAAGTACTCGGGCGCCTTTGAATGGTGGACGCGTGGCGGCAAATGATGCGGTCTGCTATACTTAAGACAAGATGAAAACGGCCAAAAAAGAAGTCTGGAAACTCCTCGAGCGGCTTCCAGACAACTCCACCTTCGAGGATATCCAGTATCATATCTACGTTCGCGAAAAAATCGAGCGAGGACTGAGGGATATTCGAGAGGGCCGCGTCCTGACCCAAAAAGAAGCCGAAAAAATAATGTCCAAGTGGCTTTAGAAGTCGTCTGGGCCAAAGCCGCCCTCGAAGACCTAGAGTTGGCGGCGGAATACATCGCGAGAGATTCTCCAAGATACGCTTCTGTGCTTGTCCGCGAAGCAAGAGCCGCGGCCTCCTCCTTGAACATTCTGCACAAGCGCGGCCGCGTCGTACCTGAAATCAGCACCGTAAGCATCCGCGAGTTGTTCGTCTGCAATTATCGCCTGATTTATCAGATCGCCCTGCGCACCGTTTACATCATAGGCTTTATCCACGGCTCCCGAGACCTGTGGTCGCTTTGGAAGAAGCAGCCGCGCTGAAGCGCTGGGCGAAACATCGGGCTCGGTCTGGTTGTCCTGCGGGGCCGGCGCCGAGATCGCCGCGCTGGCCGCGGCCTCCGTCCCGATCGGCTTCAAGGGTCCGTTCTAAAACCGAGCCAGCGCGCGACCACGAGGCACATCTCCAGCAGAGGACGGTCGGTGTTGAAATGCTTGCGGTCGGCGAAGAAGGCCCCGAACAGAACGGCGCCGAGATGGTCGAGAGGGTGGTTCCGGTACGGCAGCAGCACGTTGTAGTCCTCCGCCGAGTGGTGGACCTTGTGGCTCTCCCACAACAGCCGCGTGTGCAGCAGGCGGTGGAACACATAGAAGGAGAGCGAGTTGGCGACGAAGACGACCACGAACTGCGCGAGGAAGCTGTCGACCGAGCGCAGTAGGCCGAAGCCGAAGGCGGTCGCGATGCCGACGGCGAGTGCTACAGCCACGACCCCGATCAAAATCCCGGCGACCCGGCGGTGCCGGCGAAGGTCATCGGCCAGCCGCGTCTTGATGGTTCCGATTCTCCGCGCATGTCTGGAGTGTAGCCAGGCTGCGCGATCTGTCAAGGCGTCTTGACGACAGGTTGACGGCCTGTCATACTGGGGCCTCATGACCACCGACAAACCGCTCCGCGCCGGGCAATCGTGATCCGGCGCGTCCTTTGGAGCACACGCCTCACGGGGTTCGCCCACGCGCTGAACGACCGGCGCCACCCCATACTCCTGGCATTGATCGTCGCCGTGTCCGTCGTTTTCCAGTGCCACGAGATCGCGCGCGCGTTCGGCGGATATCATTCATATGCGGAAGCTCTCGTAACTCTTATGGTCAAAAATCTCGTCGATATCGACTTGCTGAAAACAAAACTGGGGCCTGTTCTCAACATCAATCCATTGACGGGTGATCCCACCTATTTTGCCTACCATCCCTTTTTGACGCTATACGCCTACGCGCCCTTCTTTAAGTTGTTCGGCGCCACCCCGCTCATCTCCAGAGTGATCTCCCTCGTCATATTTCAGCTGGGCACGGTCGTCCTTTACAAAACGGCTGCGGACATGTGGAACAAAAACATCGCGCTCACTGCGGCCTTCTTTTACGCGTTATTCCCCTGCTCGATCTACTTCGGAAAGATGTTCCTTCCGGAAGTCCTGCTGTCGACCATCAGCCTGGTGTTCGTGTGGTTTTACTCGAAGTGGGTCAAGTCGGAACGCCCGCTGTTCTATTGGGGGATGCTGGCGACTTATGCGCTGGGCTGCAACATGGAATGGCCCGGTTATTTTTTGGCGGCGGCCGCCATACTGCATTACCGGTACGCCCTCGGGATGAAGAACAAGAAGATCTATGGTTTGCTGGGAGTCGGCGCGGTTTCGTTCGTTATATTTTTTCTACACATGCGCTATTTAACAGGTTCGTTTTCGGGCGCTCAAACGCAGTGGCCCGAACAGTTCTCGGCCAGCGTCGATGGAGTGTTTTCCCACGCGATCAATGTGCGTTTCAAGCCGCTGCAGCTGTTCAATTCGGAATTCTATCAGAGGCTCTTGTTCGACTATGCTTTCAAGGGGTTCACGTTCCCCGCGGTGCTGGCTGCCTCATGGCTTATATTCCACAGATCCACGATGAGCCTCAAGTCGCTCATCTGGCTGGTCCCGGCTTTTGCCGGCGCGATGTGGACGCTTTTGTTCCCGTATGTATTTTACGGGCATTTTTACTATGTCGCATATTTTTCCAGCCTGATGGCCATCGCCTGCTCCCTGTTTTTCCACCGCTTGCCCGTTTGGGGGCGGTGTGTTTTTCTGGCCGCCTTTTTGCCGTTGGCCGCGCTCCACGTGCGCGGCTTGCATGCGGCAAACAACTCGTGGCCTCAGCACATCATGTTGGGGCGCGCAATTTCTTCGCTCGCGAAGCCGGGCGCCTCGTTGGCCACGACGGACGCGTTCTCCTCGCCGTTTATCGATTACTATGCGGACGGTCGAGGCATGCTCTACGACGTCGACTCGTGGGACAAGCTCAACTATGTCATTAAAAGCGGACGGATCCGCTATGTCTCGTCGTATGTCTTAGCATACAACGAATTTCTGAGCGCGCGCTATCCGTACGTGACGCTGCCGTTCGGATATAAACTCTTCGACCTTTCGGGGAAGGGGTGGAGCCCAGCCGCGAAGATTGGCTTCATCGACTCGTTTACCTGGTGGGGCAGCACCGACGGCGACTACTTGAATCTCTCTCAAGAGGAATACAATTCAGGCGATTACAACGCGTGCGTCGCGTACAGCCGAAGAGCCCTGCAGTTGAATCCGAAAATGGCCGCGGCCTACAATAACATGGGGGTCGCGTTCATCCAGTTGGGACTATATGACGATGCGATCGCGGCCTGCGGAAAGGCTTTGGCCTTGGATCCGGGCTCTCAATTGGCCAAGAACAATTTAGCCTGGGCCATGAGCAAGCCGCATAAGCCGCTCAAGGCCGGGCGGTGAAGCTGCGCTCGAGCCTGAGCGCCGCCATGTCCCGGATATGTTCAGTCGTAGCGGCCCCGAATTTTCGCGCGACCATGTCGAGGTAGGCGGGGTTCGTGAAATAAGCTTGGAATGCCTGGTCCCTGAAGCGGAGCACCTCTCCTGCGGGGAGATGCTTTGTCGCGAGCGGCAGGCTGTCGACCGAGTGCTGGGAGTAGCCGCTCCATGTCTCCGGCAGCTTAAGTCCCTGTTTAAGCGCCAGCTGGTAGAGCCCTGAGCCCGGATAGGCCATGGCGCAGTAGAAGTTGGCGTACTCCGCGTTGACGGCGACGGCGAGATCGAGAGTCTGCTGCATGCTGGCGCGGTCGTCCTCGGGAAGGCCGAAGATGTAGTTGGCGACGATGTTGATATCCGCCGCGCGGACGCGCTCGAGCGTTTTGAACATGCTCTCCTGGTCGAAGCCCTTGGACACGTCGTCGCGTACGCGTGCGTTGGCCGATTCGATGCCGAAAGCGAGCCAGCGAAAGCCGGCGCGGCGCAGCTTGTCGACCATCCCCTCCTTGACCGTGTCCACGCGGGCGTAGGCCCAGATGTTTAAGTCGTAGTCCCGTTCGATCAGCAGATCGCAGATTCCTTCCACGTGCCGAGGGGTCAGAACGAACATCTCGTCGGCGAACTTGATGTTGCGCACCCCGTGATCCTTGACGAGCTTATCGATCCAGGCGACGACTTGCCGCGGGCTCCAATACCGGTAGCTGTTGGCGGACTCCTTGAGGCCCGACTCTTTCTCGCCGCCTTTGAAGGGAGCCTGGATGCAGCAGAAGCTGCAGTGATACGGGCAGCCCAAAGTGGTATAGAAAGCGGCGTAGGGCTGGCGATTTAGGTCGCCGAAGCAATGCCAGTTATGGGCGCGGTAGCGCTCCATCGGCAGCAGGTCCCAGGCCATGCCCGGCATCTCCGCGTCCAGCGCACCGATCAGGGGCGCCTCGGGATTGCGCCGGAGGACCGAGTCTTCATGGTACAGCAGGCCCCGGACCTTGCGCAGTTCACCACCCGCTCCGGCTTTCAGCGCGGCGACGAGTTCCACCAAGGTCGCGGGCCCCTCCCCGGTGCAGACGAAGTCCGCCTTCTCTTCCTTGAGCGTAAGTTCGGGCAAAGCCGCCACATGGCCACCCACCAAGGCGAGCCATTGATCCGGCGCGGCTTCCTTCAGCGCCCTACAGACGGCGCCGGCCGAGGGCATCACCTGTGTGGACGCCGATGGATTGTGCCCGTAGACCACGACGGCGGCCAGCAGCGGCTTCATGTCGATGATGCGCTGCGCCGTTTGAGCGGGAGTCAACTCCAGGGCGTTGGCGTCGAGAAGTGCGACCGAGCAGCCGTTCTTGCGGGCGAAGGCCGCCAGCAGCGCCGGCCAGACCGGGGGCTCGACTGCGGCCATAGACTTCCCCAGAGTCTGATAGATCTGGACCCTGTCGCCGGGATTGACCAACAGGAGGTCGATGTCCTTCAACGGCGCGGGCCGGAGCCGGCGGTCTCGGGCTGGGCGGCGTCAAGCCAAGACACCTTCAGCAAAGTCGTGCCGCTCTTTCTGCCGCGCAGGATGGTCTCCTGCGCGAAAGCTCTCTTATCCGCGTATGTCTTCGCGTTGACGATGGTCATTTTCTGGGGCTTGCGCTCGAGCGCGATCGGAGCTTCCAGGAAGATGCAGTTGAAATATTCGGGAAAGTTGAACTGAAACTCGTAGATCGGAGGAGTTTTACCCGTCAAATCCGGCACGCGGACCTTCTGATAGAGTATCGCCTCCTCAAGCTCGACGCGGTCAAAAGCCGCGCCGCTCTCTGTCAGGAATTGAGCGACGAGGCCGAGCAGCTCCGCGTAGAACGCGTCCTTCTCGGCAACGATTCTGAGGAAGCTCGCCTCCTCCTCGTCCCAATAGATCTCCCCGTATTCCTTCATGATCCGGCCCCGGCCGCCGCCGGCCTGGATGGAGACCGCTTGCGCGGCGAAGACGCCCATCTCGCGCGACATGATCGGGCAGCGCTTGCGGTCGAACTTGACGCTCGAGAGAAACTCCAGAAAATCGGTGAATTTCACTCCATAGCGGCCGGCGATGTAGACCATCACGTAGTAGGCGAGCTTCATCCCGTGCATGAGCTGCAGCGTCCAGGACAAAGTCGCCATGGAGCGCCACTGCTCGCGGGACATGCTGTTGCTCGAAATAGCGATATCCTCGTACTCGGAGACGATGCCGTCGTTATGAATGCGGCCGTGGATTTCGGTGAGGGGAATGCGCCGCAGTTCCATTCCGTATTTCTTCTGGTACTCAGGCTCGCCCATCTCGGTGTTGGGGTAGACCTGGCAGTGGTAGACGAACAGCTGGTTTTTAACGCCGCACTGCAGCAACTCCTCGATGCCGCGCTTCCAGCTGTCCACGGTCTCGCCGGGGAGGCCCAGGATCAGCTCGGAGTAGACGGGGACGTCTTCCTTGTTGAATTTGAACTGTAGGTTCCGGTACATCGAGAGCTTGATGTTTTCGCGGCGGATGATTTTGAGGGTTTCCTCGTCGTTGCTCTGCCGGGCGAGGGTGATGCCCTTCTCCAGATCGTGCTCGTGCAGGAGCTTGGCGATGGCGTAAATCTTGTCATCGGAGTTTTTGCCGAAGCAGGTCCGAAATTTCTCCGGGTAGCCGTATTTCAATTTGGTCGCGACGATCATCTCCGCGATCTCGTAGTCGTGCTTGATCATGCCGAAATTCGAATCCGCGTTGAAGACGTACTGGATCTTATGCCGCCCGCACCAATCCAGGATTTGGCGGGTCCGATCGAGGGAGAAGAAGCGGTACTTGCGGCTGAGTCCGCCCATGCCCCAGTAGCAGAAAGTGCATGGGAACGGGCAGCCGCGGTTGGTCTCGATGATCGCCTGAAAGTGCAGGTCGGAGTGCTTGGCCATGAGGTCTTCATAGAGGCCGTCGAGATAAGGAGAAGGGTATAAGTCCAGGTCGTCCTTTTGCGCGCGCACCGCTTCGTTCTTGATGCAGCCGCCGGTCTTGGTGTTCCGATACGAGATGCCGGCGATGCCCGAAAAATCACGCGATTCAAGAAAACGCTCGAGTATTTCCGCGAAAGCCTCTTCGCCTTCACCACGCACGCCGATGTCGATGAAGGGGTGCCGGGCGAAGTAGTCCTCGGCGTCGTACGGGACCTGGGGGCCGCCGAAGACGATGAGACAGTCGGGGAATTTCCGCTTAACCAGCTCGGCGACCTTGAGGTTCAGCTGCTCGTTCCACATCGACGCCGAGAAGGCCGCGACCGACGGATTATTGTACTGGGCCAGGACCTCGTCCTGATGATGGCGGTAAAAGATGAAAGGCATGAACCGATAGTTGTCGGTAACCTTCGTGAATTTAGACGCGTATGATTGAAGAATTCCGGAAACAATGGGGAGGTAGGCCGCATTCTCCATTAATATATTGAACTCGTTGAAATAGATTTCGCGGGAAGGCATCTTGAGGGAAGGATAGCAGGCGAGTCGGGCGCTGTCAACATAGAGTTGGGCCGGGCAGTTTGAAGAATCATCGGCCGCAGCCTGGACATTTCTCGGCCGACCGTGGCCGAATACATTAGGCGCGTCGAGCAAGCAGGAATAACCTGGCCGTTGCCGCCAGAGCTGGGTGACGCGGAGCTTGAGAATCGGCTCTTCCCGGCCTGCTTCGCGGTTCCCCCGACCAAGCCCCCGCCGGACTGCGCGATGATCTATGCGGAGCTGAGACAGCATCGCGCGGTTCATTTGACGCTGATGCAGCTCTGGATTGAATACAAAGAACTCAACCCCGAGGGCTATCAGTACACGCAGTTCTGCGAATATTATCGGCGCTGGCGAGGGAAGCTCGACTACTGCATGCGCCAGGAACACCGCGCCGGCGAGAAAGTCTTCGTCGATTATTGCGGCGGGCCTGGCATCGTCGACCAGGAAACCGGAGAAGTCATCGCAACGCAGATGTTCGTGGCTGTCTGGGGCGCGTCGAACTACACGTTCGCCGAGGCGAGCCTCACTCAGAGCCTGCCACACTGGACCTCATCGCACATGCGAGCCCTGGAATATTTCGGGTGCGCCCCGAGTGTTTTCGTTCCCGACAATCTCAAGAGCGGCGTCA
>OBEQ011768870.1_pt1 | contig 62685 bp, 62 predicted proteins | sample 1670901 | NCBI WGS metagenome assembly OBEQ01 (sample SAMEA104232315, study PRJEB22302) | groundwater metagenome | biome: forest; feature: aquifer; material: groundwater | place: USA | collected 2011-08-07 | depth 5.4 m
CCTTCTGGACGGGCCCAATCCACGGTGAGATTTCTCTCTTGGAAGGGTTTGCCGTTCAAAGCTTCGCGGGCTTTGGTGGCGGAATCCTCAGCAGCCATCTCAACGAACGCAAAACCACGGGAACGGCCCGAATAACAGTCCGTCACGAGGCTGACGTCCTGCACTTCTCCAAAAGTGGAAAAGAGCGTCCGGACATCGTCTGCGGTCGCTGGAAAGCTTAAGTTTCCGACATACAATTTCTTAGCCATAACAATTACCTCCTTAATGAACAGAAAAGCCGCCTCAGCTTGTCTCGTCGCTGAAGCGGCTTAGTGTTATTAAGGACCGAGCGCGAACGGACTAACCTATGCGGTCTAGTTACCGAACTGAACGAGAAAACCTATCACCTTTGCTCCGCCTTGTCAATGAAATATCGCGCTTAATTAGTCCGTAAGTTCAAATCTGATAGGGATTTGGATACAACTCGCAACGGCCTTTCCTTGTTCAACGGCAGGATGAAAATGCCAGGATTGGACCGCTTTGGTTGCTGTCTCATCCAAGAGAAGATAACCGGTGGAATGCATGATTTGCCAGCGGCCTACCTGTCCCGTAGGGAGAATTTCCACGGCAATCACAAAGGCCCCTTCCCAACCTTCTTGGACTGCCCACCGAGGATAGCGAATCGGCGTCGGCTCTTCTTTCAAAAAAGGGAGAACGAAATCGGTGGAGTAGGTGCCGGTACTGAAAATTGCACCTGGTTTGGCTTGGCTCCATTTTCCCGGCGTTACGGAAAACTCGAGCGGGAAATTTACATTTTGCTTGCCTTTAGGAGGAGAGGGGAGCGAAAGCTGGGCAGGGACTTCCTCTCTTGCCAGACCCGATATACCGGGAAAGAGAAGCGTGAGCAAAAAAATAAAAGAAGAAATTTTTTTCATGATTTAAAACCTCGCTTTGGTACCGACAAAAAATTTTGCGGTAGGGTTATCGAAACCGAGAACCTCTTGATAATGGTCATCCGTTAAATTTTCGCCGCGGAAATAAATTTGGACCCACTTATTTAAATCGAAAGTAAGGAGCGCGTCAAGTCTCGTGTAGCCCGGATTTCTTTCACGGGCAGGTCGGCCGAATACCCCGCTCTGATCTTCACGCATCCCTATGAGGACCCAGTCCAGATTGAGTCTAAATTTCCAAAAGCCGTAACTCAGTCCTATGCGGCCCGAATGCCACGGCCGGCGGATGAGACGGTTGCCACTCCCTACATCAACGGCATCAATATAGTTATAGTTGGTGTGGAATTCAAGCTGCTCAAGCGGGTTGATTTTGAACTCCAATTCTACACCCTGCGTCCTTGCCTTGGCCACGTTTCGGGCTATGAGCGGGACGCCTGAGAAAACAATCAAATTTTCAATGGAGTTATGGAAGTAATCTGCGCCAAAACTTGCTTTCTTACCCCAAAAAAACTGCTCAAACCCTGCGTCCCACCCCCAGCTGCTCTCCGCCAAGAGATTGGGATTGCCGAAATTCGGGAAAAAAAGTTCGTTGACGGTGGGCGCCCGAAACCCGCGGCCCAGACTCGCCTTCAATTTGGTTTGGGTTTTCTCGATCCAGTAACCGGAAGAAACCAAGGGGCTCGCTTCCGTCCCGAAAAAATCGTTACGGTCGATCCGCACGCCCGCCACAATCGTCCAATTCTCCCAGAGTGTTAATTCGTTTTGGAAAAACCAGCCGTGATTTCGAATGATCCGGTCGAAGGTCTTATTATTGGTTCGCGTGTGTTCGAATTCATAACCCATCGTGAAAACGTCAAAGTCCCCCAGGAAAAAATGATGCTGCCATTCGAAGTTGTGACGGTCCGTATCCAGTTTGAAACGGCTTGGAGTCTGCGTCGTTCCCTCATTGGGCGGATCGACCGATAAGAGCATGTCGTGAAAGAAGGAATATTTAAACGACTGCTCCCACCAGTCGGTCAGTGAAAAAGTGTAAACGGAGTTGAGAATTTGTTCACGCGAGCGCTGCCAGCGGTTCGGATCCTGCGCAAAGGCGCCATCTTCAATTTCCGACAAGGCGTTATAAAAATGAAAGACGACATCGAGATTGGATTTGTCCGTGACATCAATCTTGGCATGGCCCGTAGCCCGGGTGTCTTGGAAGCCGTCATTTTGTCCCGGTCCTTGAGTATCGAGGCGGGAACCCGAACCGGAATAGGAAAAATTTTTCCATTTTCCTTCTATCACTCCCGCTTCATAAAAGGTTTCGTTGGTCCCATATTCAAAACGTCCTTCCGCCCCGAAAGGTTTTTTGCCGGCTTTTGTCACGATGTTGATGACGCCCGCCATTGCGTCGGAACCATAAAGCGTGCTCTGCGGGCCCCGGAGGACTTCGATTCTTTCAATGTTCTCCACCGAAACGATATTTTCCGTGGTGAGATCAGCCAGCTCTGCCGTCCCGGTGCTGGGGCTATTAATTTCAACGCCGTCTACCATGAGGAGCCCTTGGGTAGCATTCATTCCGCGGATAAAAATACCGACGGTACGGCCTAAAGTCCCCGATTGGGTGACGGTCACACCGGGAATGGCCCGCAGAAGATCGGTGACAAAGACCGCGCCCGATTTTTCGATGTCTTCACGCGTAAGGACGGTCACAAAACGGGTGGTTTTCTCGACCGGAATTTCCCGCCGTGTGGCGGTCACGATGGCACGAACCGGCGGTGCTTCTTTGCGGTTTTTTAATTCGGGGTTATTTTCTGATTTGTCGACGGCAGGAAAAGCCGCCGGGGAAATCAAAAAAATGGAAACGGCGAAAAGGAGACAAGTTTTGAGTGGTTGCATTTTCTTCCCTCTCTCGGAGAAGCGAATCCGTCCGACGGACTCGGGTGGTTTAAAACAGGTAGGTCTTCTGACTGGCAAGTAATTCTTCTGGCAGGCCTTCCCGTTTCCTTCTGAAACAGTGGCCTTGCTTTTATCTTGCCGACAGCGGCGGGACCGTGGAGTTTATCTCACTTCCCTATTAAACCCTTTCGGGTACCTGTTCAGTGATAATCGAATTCTGAAAGAGCGAGTGGATTATATCCGGTCTAGGATACGGCTTCAACTGTTACTGTGCGGGAACGGCTTTTAAAAAAAGGGCTGATAACGGAAAGATAAATAGCGTAGACGAGAACTTTAAGGATAGAAGGGTCGGCATCATAACCGAAAAGAGATTTCGGAAAGGATCCGACTCCCGCCCGTTCGCTCAAAAAGGAGTTCGTATTCCAAGCGGTACGGGTGAGGGGAAGAAAACCGAGCCTTTGGAATTCATGGATGGCATAAGCCACCAAACCTGCCGCAATAAAAGGAATGATGACTAAAGTTAAATATTTTCCGCGGGAAATTGGAGAGAATGAAGCCGCGTGAGAGCGGTCAGGATGATTTTCATCATGAGACCCGCTTCAAGGACTTCCCGAAAAACGACCAATAGTGTGGCGGTAAATGCGCCCATCTATCGGTACCTCACACCCACATTCTCACTTGAAGAAAAAGGCGATCTTTACTAATCGGAGGGGTGGCCTTGTGAAAACAAGAGGCATCCTCCACAAAGCCAAAGCCGGGCTTTCCGTAAATGGGAAGAATATTCTTTCGGCCATATTGTTTTTCGATTTCCTCATCCGAACAATTGGCAGAGGAAAATAGATATTTCCATTTTTTTCTCCGATGGCTCCCCCGCACCAGCACATGAGGGCCGCTCTGGGAATCAGCCTCTGTAAGATAAAAATTGAAATAAATAAAAAATAACCCTGCGACATCGTAATGAAATAAAATCGTTTGTTTCCTGTTCAATCTATCTTCATCATCAGCCTTAACGGCATAACTCCAAAAAAGTTGGGTACTCACTTTGCGGGGGTTTCGCCCCAAAAATCTCGAAGCGACCTCGAGCACCAGGGGGTCTTCTTGAATTTCTGCGATGGCCGGACACCTCAAAGCAGGGTTTACGTATTGTCCGCGAATAAAAACTCCGCTCAAACGTTTTTGGAGGTCGTTTTTTTCGGAGTAAAAATATCCGTGCCTTGTCTTTCTGAGCGTCGAAAGGCATTTTTCGTTTTTAGCGTGAGCAAGAATTCGTCCCAAATGGCTTTGTGGGAGATTAAAATCAGGGAAAAAAGAGTCTTTCTCAAGACCGTTTAGAATTTCTTCCGGTTGAATTCCGGAAAAAATGGACCGGCCATAATCATAATGTTTTTGAGGACCGATCAGACGGCCATAAAGTCTTGTCAAAGAACGAATTGTTCTAAATCTTCCCAACGAATAAGAGAATGCGTGCTCGAAACCTCTTTCCTTCCAGCGCTTGATCACTCCCTGCAACAATCCTTTTTTTCGCATCGAGCGATTTGTTTTTTGGGGCGGGGTTGTCAAAGAGGACATTTTCTTACTTCGCTCCTCGTCCCAGGAGAGCCGCCGGAATGGTCTTCAGCATAATCTTGAGATCGAGGGCCAAGGACCATTCATCAATGTACCGCAGGTCAAGTTTCACCCATTGATTAAAATCCTTGATCCGATTACGACCGCTCACTTGCCAAAAGCCGGTAATGCCGGGCCTCATACTGAGTCGGCGAATCTGCCAGGGTTCATAACGGGCCACTTCGTGGGGAAGCGGAGGCCGGGGTCCGACCAAGCTCATTTCCCCTTTCAGTACATTGTAAAATTGAGGTAATTCATCGATGCTGGTTTTTCGTAACCAGCGGCCGACAGAAGTCAGTCGCGGGTCATCCGTGGCCTTGAAAACAGGCCCCGCGAGTTCGTTCAGATGACTCATCCCCGCAAGTCTGGCTTCCGCATCCATCACCATCGAACGGAATTTATAGAGCGTAAAACGTCGCCCATTTACCCCGCATCGAATCTGCCGGAAGAAAATCGGGCCGGGAGAAGTGAGTTTGATGAGAAGTATAATGGCGGGGAAAAGAAGAATGGTAAGAAGAAGGCCGATACAAGCGATCACCACATCGCCGATTCGTTTAGCGGCAAGCCGCCATTGATCGGCAGGAGTGGTTTCGAAGGTGATCACCGGCATTCCGTCAAAATCGGACGGGTGGGCTTTGGCAAAATTCATGTTAAAAAGATCAGCGGCCACCGACGCCCGCACTCCGATGCTTTCACAATAAAGAATCGACTGCTCGATTCGTCCCATCCAACTCCGCGGTACGACAAAGACCACGTCATCGATCACCTGCTGCTGTAAAAGTCGGGGAAGCTCCTCTAAAGTCCCGATGACTTTGATACCGGAGACTTCCTGACCGACCATTTCCGGCTGATCTAGGAGACCCACCAAGTGGAGGCCCCAATTCTTATGCTCCCGCACGGCCTTGATAAATTTTCGCGCACGGGGGCCGGTCCCCACAATTAAAAGTTTTTTATGAAAATATTCCTGTCGCGACATGAGGTGCCAGCACTCGATGAGCATGGCACGTTCCAAAGAAACAAAGCTGAAACTGAGGAAGAAAAAGAGCACCATAAAACTACGGCTTACGTAATGAAGTTTAAAAAGAAAGACGATTGAACCGAAGAAAAGCAAACCCAAGAGATGAGTTTTCAGAATAATCCACGTAATTTGTCGAAAAGATTTCACGCGTATCTCGCGATAAGCGCCCATGAAATGAAGCATTCCGAGCCAAAGCGGGAGAATGACAAAAAGAAGCCAAATGTAACTATCAAGGCTTCTCAAGGCACCCAAGATGGGATGACCGACGACCGAATCGAGATGAGAGAAAAAGTGAAATTCTTGCCGTAAAGAATAAGTGCACAGGAAGGCTAAAATAACGGCGATCCCGTCGATGGCCAACACAAGTTGTCTTAGAAAAATCTGCGTTTGTTTAATCACGAGATTGATTCCAATGAAATTTCATAAACTGAGCTTTGTCCGATCGGAATTTCGAGTTCGCCATTTTTTATTTGTGTTTTAATTTCGCTCGTTTGCTTACCGGAGGCGTCCAATGCAAAAACTTTGGCCCCCTTCCGGCCTTCCAGAGAAAAAGACACAAGTCCTGTCACCGGTTCCATTAGAAGGGGTGTTGTACCGCTTGAGCGGAGGAGCGTTCTTGAGGAATTATACACTGTTCCGGTATTTTCGGCTCGGGAGACGGCGGCAAGCAAAAGATGGCTCGATTCATTAATTGGTCGATTGTCCAAGGCGGTCACACTCAGACAGGCGAAAGGATTGGTGACCTTGAAAGTACTAGAGGCTAAATGAAAGGCGGAATTTCCTATTTGGCCAATCAACGCTTCCATTCGAGGCGTTTGGATTTGGACAAAACCCCTTTCGGCATCCCATGTTAACTCCCCCGTATCGCTCACCCAAGGACTTTGCCCCCTTTTTTCTTTTTCCGCCTCCTCTTGCTTAAGACTCCGTTCGATTCGATGAACCAAAGCGAGGGATGGAGGAATTAAAACATCTGAAGAAATGGGATAGACCTCGCTTTTCTGTGCTCGCGCAACATCTCGACGATGAAAAAGTCGGGAGGCGACAGGAAATTGCAGAAAAATTTCCGGTTTTGTACTGACATCAAAATTTCCTTTAATTTGAACGGAGTTAAAGTCCCCGTCATAATTAAATAAAATCAATCCGTCCCAATCCTGAAAATTCGCATAAGCGGCCATCAGAAGCGGTCCGACCGACCGGTACTCATTGGGCCAAGCAATATTCCATTCGCTCACTACAAAAGGTTTGCCTTGCACTCGCAGACGACTGAGCTTCGCCAAAAGATTGTGACGCTGAAGCGCCTCAATCGGAGAATTATTATTAAATTTCGCAAGATCCCCAAAGCCTCCTTTCGGATGATCCCAGTAGGCGTGACGATCAATAAAATCAAGACTAGCATTGGTTGCAAGATCTCCGTCATCAAGCGCCAGATTACTTCCGGCAATGGGAATTTTAAGGCCAAGATCGTGGAGAAAATTGGAAAGTTCCTGGAAATAACGAAGCTGAATGTGAGACAAGAATTCTTCTTCATCTTGATCTTGATATTGATATTTCTTCCGGAGCTTTTCTAATTCATCAAGATAAATCTCAGGAAGAGTCCGGATTTTTTTAGGCAGCATGAACATCGAGCTCTCATTGATAAGGTCGACTAAAGCGATGGCGGGTTCGTCAACGTAACGAAGTCCCGTATAAGCATTTCGGTGGGTTAAAAGATCGTGAGCATACTTTTTTTGAAGTTTGATAAGGTTGGGGTTAAACTCGGCTGCGATTTTTGCGCCTTTTCCAAGACGCCCAGAGGCCGACACATTATCCTTACCCTTAAAAAGACGGCTTACCAGCAGATCCATATAAACATAGATCCCCCGCTTCTTCAGCTGGGCCACAAAATAATCGAGCCGGTCCAAACTTTCGGCGGAAAGATGTTGGGTATCTTTGAAGCGAGGATCAAAAATATTTGGGTTGGCCCAAGGGGTATCCAAGTGATGAATTCGAACGATATTAAATCCATGCTGCGCAAGGCGCTCGGCCATAAGTTCCGCCTCTTTGTGGAAAGGGAGCGCTTGAGGTGCTTCAATATTCACTCCGAAGAAGCGGATTTTTGTGCCGTCTACAAATTGAAAATGGCCCTCCTTCACACCCAAGAAACCATGCTTTCCGGCAGGTGCGTCAAGAAGGGCGCTCGCATCCAAGAGACCTTTTAAAGAGCCTTCTGCAGCGCTAAAGGGCCTCCAACTTGAGGTGTCCGTCCGAGACTCAACAAGGCGCTCTACCTTCTCTCCTGCGCCGTCCGCCTCGAGCCGGATATCGTCAAGTAAAGCAGTTCCTTTCGCCTTCACCATCACGATTTTGAAAGTTAACCGACGAGCCCCCGCGGGCAGAAAGACTTCTTCACTAATTTTTTTCCAATCAAAACTGCCGTTCCACGGGCCCAGGATTTGATCTTTCCCCAACCCTTCACCTTTTTCATTTGACCATTGAAGCTGGATTTCGATTCCGCCTTTATTTCTTTTTGTGAGGAGGTCCAGTTTGAGATTCATCGAAAAATTCAGGCTTTTTCCTTTTTGAATTTCTTCCAGAGCGATTTCTTGACTGCTTGCTGTCTCCTCCAAATTTTCTTGATGGATCTGCAATGCGGCCCGGCTTTCTAAACCCGGTGAAATCACCCGATGACCCGACCCAAACTTCCAATCGGACAAAGTGTTAATATATTCGAAACCTCCGTCGACAATAAGATCTTGCCGATCTTGATCCGCGGGAAACCCCATCAAAACTTCGACGGCGTCAAAAAAGACTTTTCCTTTGGCACCGTTAAGTTTGAGTGAAAGTCCCGCTTGAGCGGCTTCCCGCGGGATCCTTACGGTTCCGGTCCAGGGTTTCCAATCAAAAGTACCAAACCAAGCGCCCAATTTTTTCGAATTTCCAATCGGTGAGCCAATTTTATCCCGAAAAGCAATTCGTACCTCCGCCACGCCGTCGGTGCCTTCGCTTACCTGATCAATCTTCTCTCCCTTAACCAGCAAAGAGACGTTCATCACCTCAGGCAAAGGTTTAGAAAGAGGGATAAGTCGCATGGCTTCGCAGTCGGGTTTGGTCGAAGTTCCTTTCAAGAGAAAACTTTTTCCGATGATTCCCGGTTCGTTCAACTTCACATTTCCTCTAATTTCCCATCCTTCAATGCCGCCGATTGCGAGCGAACTTGACGTTGGAGAGTTCGCGCCAAAGATCAAAAGGAACGCGGAAATTCGGAAAAGAGAAGACAACTTCATTGAATGTATCCCAGAGAACGAAGTTGATCGAGAAGCTCCGCATCGGCCGATGACTTGGAAACCGCTTGAGGGGTGCGGCCTTTGCCGGTTTCATAGGTGGGGATGATTCGAGCAGGCTTGGCCCTTAGAAGATTCGGATCAATTGCCTCCCGAAGAATTCGTCCCTGCATGTCATTTCCTACCGGCAAATTCATTAAATAAAGAAGCGTCGGGGTGATGTCCAAAACGCTGGCCGCGCGGATACGGTAACCGCTTTTGATGCCGGGCCCACCCATTACAAGAATGCCATTTGCCCGGTGATTTCCTGTCAAGGGAGTACGCCACATTATTTTTGAAATAGGCAAGGAGGGATCTTGAAGGGTTTCCTCTTCTTTTAAATGAACGTTCACCCGCGCGATAAGGTGTAAATCTTCTTCGCGCGTCTTTTTGATTTCAACCTTTGTGGTTAAAGGCTTGTCCGCAACGGTATTGAGTGTTTTGAGACGCCCCACCACGGATTCGAGCAACTGTTCCCCTTCAGCGCTCTGCTGCTGACCGAAGGGTCCTTCCGGTCGCCGATTGACAAAAATCTCGCGCTCTTCATACCAAGGACGTTTGGTGGCGTCATAGAGTTTGGTTTCTCGCCAATTGATTTTTTTCCCGTCCGACTCATAACGGAGCAATCCCCACGCCTCAAACAAAGGATTTAAATTGAAATAAAATCGGCCCGGCCTTTTGATCCCGCCGCCGTGATCGGAAACAACCACCACCGCCGTTTCGGGTCCCACCCGTTCGAGAATTTTTCCCAACACCGCATCCAACGCTTCGTAAGCCTCTTCGATCTTGCGGCCTTTTTCTTTAATTTCCTCATCACTTGTGGAGCCATAAAGCCATCGACCCAAAAGAGATTTCTTACGGGCGGCGTAATATCGCCAGAAAAAGTGATGACGATGATCGATGTCGCGCAGGTATAAGAAATAATAATCCGGTTGGTCTCGTTCCAAGAGGTAAAGCCCCACTTGAGCCGTCATCGCTTCATTTTGCGGGATACCGCTCGATCCAAGACGTTGGACGAGTTGATCGATCTCAGTTGTGCGTTCTTTCGGAAATACCCGGTCGGGCAGATCCGAAAGCATCAATCGACTCGAGACCATGGTTCCGTTCAGGGCCTCAGCCGGCCATCCGCCGTACCAATTGATTACGTCCACTCGTAAACCTGCTTCGGTTGCAACATCCCAAATCGCCTTCACTTTCCGGGACGCCAAAGAGACAGGGGTGACCTCATGAGTGGCTTTATTTCTTATAACAAAATCATGGATGCCGTGTTCTTTCTCTCGTTTGCCGGTGGCAATACTTGCCCAGAGAATGGGAGATTTCCAGGGCAGAGTCGTTCGAATATCCCCCCAGCTTCCGCGCTCCATTAATTTCTCGAGATGGGGCAATTTTCCCTCCCGAATCATGGGTAGGGCTACATCCCAGGTGGCTCCATCCCCTCCTAAAAGCACCACGTGTTTAATGTGAGGTGGGATATTGTTTCCTGCGGCTGGAGACGCTAAAGAAAAACCAAAATCTTTGACGAAAAGGCCCAGCAAAATTAAAGCGATAACCGCCTTATCCAAGCGGTAACGTGACAATCCCCCGAGAATTAAAAGAAGGAAGCTCCCAACCAAAACTCCGAATACGAATGACGCCATGATCATTCCCAATCCTTCAGCCGATATCATTCGGTTATCCGAATGGATCAATACCGTCCGGCACCACAAAATTCCAAATAGAGTCGAAAAAACACCGGTCGTACAAGAGAAGGAGATCGTAAAATTCCCTTTTCGGGGAAGAAAAATTCCGATCCCTAAGCCAATGGCAGCGCCCAGAATACTCAAGATCAGAATTTCTCCGCCTGCAGTTCCCAGCTCACGCATAATCTGGGGTGGAAAAATCCTCATAAGTCCTTGATAGCTCATTTCCAAAAGTAGAATTTGAAAATTTCTCAGAGCAGAAAAAATCCCATATCGCGGCATAAGTCCCAATCCCAATCCGACGATAGCCCCGGAAAAAATACTTCCGATGAGCGACTTCAGTTTATTTATCAATTAAGCCTCCAAGATTTTCGCATTTTCGCTTCATGCTTTTTGATCCAACGTGCTAACTCAAAATTATGGGCAAAGCGAGGAGCCAAATTAAGCTGGCCTTTGTCATAATATTGCATGAGATCCCACCACAATCCTCTCAAGCGGTTGAAAATCATCCGACTCGGCAAAAGATCCAATTCTGTTTCTGTTAAAGGGAAATGTTCTTGATAAGCTTCCAAAAAATTACGGCCGAGCGCAAGATCCAACCGAGGGCCAAACCACAGAGAGAAAGTGGTCAGGGACCGAGCGACATCGGTAATTCGAGTGTCCGAGTGGGCATTATTAAAGTCGAGGACTCCCACAATCTTGCCGCCGCGAAAAAGAACATGGCTCGGACTGTAATCTCCATGGATGATTATTTTTGAACACGCGGTGAGATGATTATCAAGGAAGGCGCCCAAGTTTGTGAGTTGACCCTTGGCTTCCTCGATATGCTCTAAGACATATCGGTCCCATTTGGATAGAGAATTTCGGCGCGCAATCGTCTCATGGTATTTTGACAATTCCTTAATACACCAACGATAATCAACGCCTCGCATGGCCTCGCGCCCGTCGGGTTGGAAGTTCTCCATTAATCGATGATAATGAGCCAAGGTTCTGCCCGCGGTTTTGACATCTTGAGGTTGGATCTTTCTTTGAAAAGGATGAGTCAATACATCCCCCTCAAGATATTCGAAGAGCGTGTAGTACCCACCTTCGTGAATCCAAAAAAATTCTCCTTCGGCTGATCGAATGATGTCGGGCACGGGAAAATGAGATTGGAGAAGATGGCGGAGAATCGAGTGTTCATATTCAACCCATGCCTGGTCAAACCAGGGATGATAGCGGCGCACCACGACCTTGATCCGTCCGAGGTTAACAATCCAAGTTTCGCCGGTATGGCCGCTCTTCGCCCGGTACCAACTTCGGGGTTGTGGCAGGGCGTAATGCGCGGACAATTTTTTTAGAAATTCAAATGACAACGCGCTATTTTGCTGTGTTTGTTGTTTTGTTTCTTGAGTCAGCATTGTTTTGTTTTTTGTTTAATGAAGATAACCGAGAGCCCGGATCTGGTCCCGCGTTGTTTCGTCCATGGTTCCGACGGATTCGGGAGTTCCCGGTGATTTCATACTCTGTAACCGGTCATGAAGTTCCTTTGCCATTTTTTGTGCCACGTCAGGAAATTTCTCGATGATATTTTGGGTCTCCCCCGGGTCTTGGCTCAAATCGTAGAGCTCATTTTGACCGTCCGAAGCCCAGATATATTCGTACCGCCCGCGCCGCATACTTTTCAGGCTCCGCTTAAAATAGCTTTCGTCCACCTTCTCATTCTTCAGCCGGTATTTTTCCAAGCGCGGAAGCGGAGCTGCATACTCGCTAAAGATGGGGCTGTCCTTCGCCGCTTTGATTTTTCCTTCCACAACCAGACTCTTTCCTGCAAAGAACGGCTGCAGTTCATCGGCCTCAACACCCACCAAATTCAAAACCGTGGGGACGACATCCACAAGCGATACGGGTTCCGAAATCCGGATACCCTGAGGGAGTTTCTCGGGAAAGCGTAGGATGAGAGGAACGTGCAGCAATGTCTGGTAAACACAAAATTGATGTTCAAAAATTTCGTGGTCGCCAATATTCTCACCGTGATCCGCCAGAATAATCAAGACCGTATTATCCAACAATCCTTTCTTCTTCAGCCGTGTAGTCAATTCACCGATCCTGAAATCAAGATAAGCAATTTCGCCGTCATAAAGATCGGTGAGGGCGGCGCGGCGCTTTTCGTCAAAATGAACAGGGGGCACAATCCTGCTCAACTTTTGATTATTAATGGCCTCTGCGGCTTCCCGGTGATCGGGATGCAGGAAACGGCTTCTGAAAGGTTCGGGCGGCTCATAGCTAAAGTGCGGTTCAATGTAGTTGATAAAAAGAAAATACGGCTTCTGGGAATCGTAGCTGTCGCCGAACCAGCGTAAGATGTCCCGGTTTGTCAGGTCCGCATCGTCATCCCTGTTTTTTTTCTCAAGCTCAACCAACCGATCGATGATTCGAATCACGGCAAGTCGGTTGAAGAGCCGGCCAAAGTGCCATGTTTCCTCATAGTAATCGAATCCCTGATGAAAGTTTGTGCCATGGCTAATCCAGGGGTTGTTGGAAAAGCCGGCTGTTTGGTAATCCTTACTACGCAAAATTTCCGCGAGCGTTGTAAACCGGTCGTCGAGTCGCTGATGCGGCCAATCCGCCCCATGCTGGGAAGGAAGCAATCCGGTAAAAATTGAAGCGTGGGAGGGAAGTGTCCATGGCCCGGTTGAGGCTGCCTGTTCAAAAAGAATCCCCTCTTCGGCGAGTAGGTCCACGTTCGGTGTTGTCGCACGCGGATGACCATAAGAAGAAAGGTGATCGGCGCGCGTCGTATCCATCACAATCAACATGACATTCGGACGATGAGCAGTCTGTTTGTTGTCGGACGTTAAGGATCGGACTGTGCCGAAATGGAAGCGGGTGCGCAGGACAAAAAACAAACCTGTTAAAATGATGAGTCCAAGAATCATGGCGATGACACGGCCCCAATCGGCCGCTACGGCCCGTATATTTTCAGAAGAACGCGACCGCAGAAGAAAAACCGCCAGGGTGAACCATGTAAATGTCGTGGTGCCCAAAAAAATCAGGCTAGAAAGCTCATAAATCTTGGGAAAGCACAGCCAGCTGACATAAAAACCGCCAATGAGATAAACCATTGTTGCGCTGGAAAAAATAAGGACCCTTCTCTGAAATGTGGCCAAACCCATCTTTTGCGCAAACAAAGACCATACGGCCGCCGCCACGGCACCGATGCCTCCATAAAGGCCCATGGCCACATAGAGGGTCGGAACATCAAGCCGCCACCAGGCAATCTGGTGAAGCCACACTAATGACTCCCCGAGGCCGCATAGGGCACCTACCACTGCACCGATCAATAAGGCAAGGGTGAATGTCCGTTTCATTGTTTAGTCTTTAGACGGCTTAACGGGTTGTGAAAAAACTTTTGAGTGAGCTACCGCGTCTGCAAATAATTCGTTGGCGATGGCATTCCAATGGAAATTGTATTGGAACCCAAACCTCTGTCCATGTTTTTTATAGTGCTCGATGAATATCGGCTGCATGTCAATCACCTCAAACCCTTTTTCTCTCGCGCGGGAGATAAAGTAACGGCGCATCAGATCGAAACAACTGCCTCTAAAGGCTTAGCCGCCTTGGGATCATAATCAATGTTACTGATGAAACCATAATTATTCAATCTCAGGAAATGCGGCATTGAAAAGTTCCAGCCGTCGGACCAAAGAAAAGTACGGTTAGGTTCATAGGTCATGACGGGACGATCCTGATTCGCAGGCATCAAATGAAACCCCTCGTTGACGGGAAGAAAACGCAAGAGGATTTCCAAAACGGCGACCAACGTCAGCAGGCTGAGCAGAATGGAGAAAAAAAGGAAATAAAAATATTTTTCTCATTTTTGAGGGCCTCTCAAGTAGGCCAAAAGGGCGGTGGCCAATTCGGGCACGGGAGACGAGGCCATCGGCGGGGCAGGGGATCGGTCATGATGATTGAGAAGGAGCGGCGCAATTTCTTCCGGATGCTCGGCGAGCAGGATATAACCAAGTTGGGCCATCTTCATCGCTAATTCGATCTGATGGTCATCGACGTGCTCTCCGAATCGTTTTTGCCTCGGAAGCATGATCGGGATTTTGCCCAGGCGAACGCACAAAAGGAGCATCCCCACCCCAGCGTGCGTGACGACCATGCGAGCTTCTCTGAGTCGATCGACCAATTCCGAATGAGAGAGCAAACGGGCCCATGAGCATTTCTGGGGGATCACCCCGCTCGGGCCAAGTTGAACAAAAACCGGTTCGTCTTTCAATTGTTCTTGCACGGCATCGGCCGTACGGATCAGTCGGTCAAAAGGAAACCGCTCGGTGCCCACAGCAAAGAAAATCATCCCACCACCTGTCTTCGGCCCAAAGGGTTGATTACTCGCTGAGTTAGGTTGATCCGCCGGTGGCGGATAGGCAGGTGGGGTGGGATCATAAGACCCGACCTCCATAGACGGACCGTGGGTACCTTGACGTAAGATCCGGCCACTGCACAAAGAAACGGTTCACCACCGGATAAACCAGTTTTCCCGAAAGCGACAGATCACGAATCCGCGTGAGTGAATCAATAAACACGGTTCGGATCCCCAGAAGTCGTCCCACCCAGAGAAAGGGAACGGCCACACCCGCCCCGGTTGAAATAATCACATCGGGCCGCTCCTTGCGAAGAACACGCCAAGCCAATCCCAGATTCCTGAAAAGATTTTTCAAATTTCGGTTGGTCGGATGATAGGCCCAAAACACGCGCTCTCCCTCCAAAAGCGCCCGGGCATCCTCTCGGGGAAAACTCACCCAGAACCGCTCCTCGGCCTCCCAGGCCTTCCGGAGGCTTACAAGCTGCAACAAATGTCCGCCTGAGGATGCGACTAAACAAAGTTTCATTTTAAAGAGGTCCTTTATTCATTGAAAAGACAAAACGGTCTGCGATATCGCCATGGTTCGGATCCGAAGGGTGAGCATTAAAATCCCACACCCATTTCTGAATTTCAAATTCGGTAATTTTTTGACCCGATGGCGCCTTGTAATTGTAAGCAAGGCCGCAAGCGTAAAGAAATTTTTCACAGATGAAAACTTTTTCGGGCTCGAAAGCCATTTGAAGGACCCTGCGATAGCGGCTGTCGGCCATGGCGCCAATAGCCTCTTCGATGGGCGCTCGTGAGATGTCTCCTGATTCGCGACGAGCCAGCACTTTGTAATAGGTCAATATATTCTTGGAAACTCGACTGTACATCTGCATCCCGGTTAAAGGATATTGCTCAATGCGGCCATACCAGCAGAAAAATAAAAGGGCAACAAAACCTGAAATCGCGAGGGGGGCTTTAAAAGACGGGGAGGTTGAGTGACTTAAGAGCGGGGCTGTCGTGTCTGATGTCGCACAGCTCGAATCACAGCGGATAAGTTTCAGGCGATTGCGCGCTACCCACCCGTAGATTTTCTCGCCCGCCCAGAAAATTCCAGGCAAAAAAAGTAAAGGAGCAATCGGCCAGAAGATCGGAAGCACTGTTGTCAGAACCCGGTAACCGCAAAACCCTCGATAGACTTTTCCTTTTGAAATGACAACCATTTCCTTCTCCAAATCATCCGGTTTGAGACTGGAATCAAAACGATCCAGATCCGCCCGCTTCAATCCGCGAAAATCAATGTAACGGAGCCGGTTGAAGAGATCGAAACCTTGGAGGAGACGCATGGTCCGTCGGCAGAAAGGACACTGCCCGTCGTAAAGTATTTCGATGGACCCGCGGAAAGAAACGAGCCAGTGTCCAACGGTTTTCCGGATTTCCGTAAAATCGTAAAAGATCAACTGAAGGAGAATGAGATCAAAGAAGAAAACATTTTGCAAAAAAAGAATCCCGAAATGCATGAAAGCCATGGTTGTGGGAAAAATAAGCCGGGCCCGCCGGGAAAATAGCACCAGCCCGAACGTTAATTCCCCCAAAACGGCAGAAAGCCCCAACAATATAAAGGGAAGGTTGTGAGCCGGATTGAGCTTCAGCGCAAGCCCCCAGTCAAACTGCATCGGCGCAAGCGTATCACGGTAAAGGAACATCTTCATGTGATCCGCGCTCCACCAGAAAAGCCCGCCGTTACGAAGCTTGCTCATTCCTGCGGCAACATAAGGAACAGCAAGTGTCACCCAACAGGCATAGCGGGACCAACCATAAATCGCTGCTGGATGATCCGCGGGAGGAACCGGTTTACCTTTGAAAATTTTCAAAAGACGGTCCAGGGACCATCCGTCGCCCGATGGAGTGAAAGAAAGAACAAGCATAAGATAAGTTGGAATTAAACCCGTATGGTAATACCACGCGTAATGCCGCAGGATGCCGCCCAGAAGAAGATAACAAAGGCCTCCTAGCGGAACCATCACCCGCGTCTTCCATCCGATCAGCGCCAAGAAAAGGATGACTGCAGTAACCATTTGGAAAATATTGAGAGCGCCTTGATTAGCAGTGAATTGATCGAATCCGATGGGAAGGAAGTAAAGCAACTTCATGATACCCCGCAGATTAATCATTTCTCTCGGAAGAAGCGCGCTGCTTCCAAGATCTTCCCAAAGCGTATTCGTAAGGAGAATCGCACACGTAAGCATACGAATCACGCCAAGAGACCCGGGGGTCGCCTCTCCCACAAATTTTCGAAAAAAGACCGGTCGGACGGTCGTCCACGCGGCCAGCCAAAACACAAGGCCAGATGCAAGACCCGCCTGAGTGAGTATGCGGAGCGATTGGGGGCCGGGCATGAGAAAGGAAAAAAGAACGAGAGTAAACAAAATCACCGTCACCAGATAGCTTGCCGGCTTAGAATTGGCGGTAAGCATCGTAAACCTCCTTTAATACGGCGGGCGCGGAATAAGAACGAACCTGCTTTTGGCAAATTTCCCGATTCGGAAGATGGGAGAGTAAATCCACAAGCGCTGAACGAAAATTTTCCGGCGTTCTTCCAACCACAACTCTTCCTCCCTGCGAATTTCCCAAAAGCCTTTTAACTTCTCCCGCATCGGTACTGACCACCGGCAGTCCACACTGCAAGGCTTCAACCACCGCACGCGGCATCCCTTCAAAGGCCGAACTCAAGCAAAGACAATTCGCCGCATTCATCCAACGGCAGAGCATTTCTTGCGGCATCGGGCCAAGGATTCTCACCGTATCGGAAATTTTATGCTCCTCGGCGAAACCGCGCATGGAAGATTCCAGTGTCCCCGCGCCAATCATCACAAGAATTGTTTTTTTGGATTGTCCGTTGAGCCGGCGGAAAGCTTCAAGAAGGAGCAAGGGATCTTTTTGGCCCTCGAAACGGCCGACGAAAAGAAGGATTTGATTTGCCGGGTCAAAATTGTGCTCGCGCGCAAATTGCTCTTTCCAACCTCGCCTTGTAGGCTCATCCGCTGAAAAAAAAGTACACTCATCGGCCCACGTCGGAAGAAAAGAAAATCGATCGGTGAAATGAGGATAACGTTTACGATAAAAAGCGATGGCATCTTCACGAACAATGTAAACATGTTTCATCTCACGGATGCTTTTTTGCTCGAGCCAGAAATAAAGACCGGGAAATTTTCCCCAACCCACTTCCGTTTTCGGATTGTAAAGATCTTCCATATGACCGTGCAGAAAAAGTACTTTGGGATTGCGAAAATTTTTTAAAACAAAATTAGGTTCGATTCGGTGAAATTCAAAAATCGCATCCTTAAAATCAATAGAAGAGCGGTACTTTCGAAGCGCCCAGGTAAATCTAAGACTTAAAGGAATTCGAGAGCGTTGGATCGTAGATTGATGAGCGATCGGAAGAAAAGAGTAAGTTTTTCCTCCCGCATCCAGAGATTGCCAGCGCCCCACGGGATATTTTCCCGGATGGCGCGTGATTCCGACCAAGCTCACTTCAAAATCAGCAGGGGCGTACTTGAGAAACGTATTCAGGAAAGTTCCGATTCCACCCATATGAAACGTGGTGGGGTCATGGGGATGGATGAGCATTACGCGCATCGGGAGGCCTCCTGATCTTTGAGGAGCCGCTCAAAAAGATCTTCCGTTTTTTTCACCATTTGTTCAACGGTATATTCGCGTGCCACTCGTTCGTGTCCGCGAGCGCCCATTTGCCGGGCGAGTTGTTGATCGTCCAGCAATTGAAGGATCCGGTCCGCCAAGCTTTCGGCATCTCCCGGTTCCACCAAAAAGCCGCTCCTGGCTTCTTCGACAATTTCGGGAAGGCTTCCAACGCGCGTCGCTACCACCGGCTTGCCCGAAGCCATATATTCCAAAACTGATACCGAAAGCGTCTCAACAACCGGCTGGGAAGAAAGAACGCCCACATCAAAAAGACTTATAATTTCGGGTACGTCATTTCGCGCACCCACAAAATGCACCCGGGATGAAAGGTTGAGCTTTTGAGTTAGCATCTCCAACCGGGGACGCTCGGGTCCATCCCCCACCACCAGAAAATGAGCCTTCGGATTTTTCCGAAGAATCTTTCCCGCAGCCTGCAAAAAAATGTCGTGAGATTTTTCAGGTCGAAGCATCGCGACAATTCCGACTATGGGTTCTCCGTTTTCGATTCCGAAACTGCTTCTCAGACCGTTCCTTGCTTCGGCCGAGGCGAAACGGTCTACTTCGATTCCGTTGGGGATGATTTCGATTTTCTTCGGATCAATCCCCTCTTGTTCCGCAAGGTAAGTCTTGTGGGTCTCGCTCAGTGCCGTCACCCGATCCATGAAAGGAAATGTGAGCTGATTGATCCAAAGCCGGCGATGAACGCGGCTGATTTTTCCGGTGGAATGAATGGAAGTGATTAAAACAGGCGTTCCCGCAAGTTTCCCGCAGAGTGTCCCCCAGAATTGGCTGAAAGGCTGATTAATAATGTAGAGAAGATCCACATGTTCGCGGCGCAACAAACTAAGAAGCCGGGGAAGGATTCGTAAATCCCAACGATGGGCGGCTAAATCAGAATAAACGGTGACGCCAGATTGTTTTAAATTCTCTCCCAATACTCCCGGGTCATAAAGACATCCTAGGAGCGGACGGAACCGGTTCCGATCGAGCCGTGTCAGGAGTTTCGCCCAAATCTGCTCCGCCCCGCCAATTCCCAGACGAGTTCCAAGGAATAAAACGGTTCTCATCGGGGCTCTTTTCCTTTTTGGATTAAACTCTCAAAAATTTTTTCAAAAGCCAAGGCTGTATGATGCCAGGTGTAATGATCAAGAATGGTTTGCCGTGCATTTTCACCGAGCCGTTTACGGAGCGATGCGTCCTGGATCAGCCGTTTCAATTTGTCAGCCATTTCTGCTTGAGTCTTCGCGTAAAGAAATCCATTGATGCCGTCCTGAATTACTTTCTCAATTTGTCCCAGACGGGAAGCCAATACGGGCTTAGCACAGGACATGTACTCAAAGAGTTTGAGGGGTGAAAAATAAAACTCGTCGCTTTCTTGATCGTAAGGAAGAAGGCAAATGTCCATTGCAGCCACGTAACGCGGAACTTCTTCATGAGAGACATGGCCCGTAAAACGAATCCTTCGCGAGTCCCAGCCTTTGGATCGGATGAATTCCTCCACCTCCGCTCGGCGGGAGCCTTCCCCAACCAAGAGAAAACAGGTCTTGTCCGAAGAAGTCAGGGCGATATCCATTAAAGACTTAAGGGCTTCGATCCCATGCCACGGAGAGAAACTGCCCACAAATCCGATAATGACTGACGACTCCGGAAATTGCCGGCGGATGTCACGCGCATCAAGGGAGGGATTGAATTTTCCAGTGTCTACTCCATTAGGGATCACCTTAACGCGCCCGTCGGCAAGCGCACTTTTCGGAAGATATTTTTTTATTTCCTCGGAAACCAGAACGGCCCGATCGGCCATGTTGATGAGCATCCGTTCGAATCCTTCCGCCAATCCCGGAATTTGAACGAATTTTTTGAGGTACTTACGTTGTTCGTAAGAAGCGGGAGCATCGATCCATATTACATATGGAAGATGCAGCCGCCGGGCGACAAAGGCCGCAGAACCCCGATAGAGCTTGTAGCGCGAAAGAACAACATCCGGCCGTTCGGCTTCAACGATCCGGTGTTCGCGTTGATAATAGAAAACATTTTTCGTTAACGTGTTAACTTCGTGAAGATAGGAAGCGACGTAACGCTTTAAACCCTCTTTTATCTGTTGTCCCTGTGAAGCTTGCGGTTTTTCGTCCATCGCGTGAATCTTCAATTCGTGGCCCAACTTTCGAAAAGCCGAAGCAAACTCATTGATTTGCACGAGCGGCCCGGAACTATTGTAGACATAGTGAAAGTACGTTACGCGCATCGATTCTCTCCGTTCAGAGAAGAAACAAAGTAACGAAGCTTACCTGAAGGATCGCGCGGGATTTCGGCGACACGCTCGAACTCGATTTTCAAATCATTCCCAATTTGATCGTGAATAAGGTTCGTGAAGTGATGACAGACCGCGTCAAAACGCTCCGGTTGGGTCATCACTTGGACTTTCAGGAAATCCGGGGCTTCTTGAACGATCCGAAATCGTTCGACAAGACGAAAGAGCGGATTTTCGTGCGGCGGTGTCAAAACTTCCGGATGGAGCCTGCGTCCATCGGGCAGTCGGATCATTGCAACTTCTCTTCCTACCGTCAATTCCATCAAAGGAAGTTTCCGACCGCAGGGACAAGACCCCTCGCGAGGCCGGCCCACATCGCCTGTCCGATAACGAATAAGCGGCATGGTTTCATTAAAAAGATCCGTTACGACAATTTCTCCAAACTCTCCCGCCTTCACCGGACGAGTTCCCGAGAGAAATTCAATCCGAAGAGCGTCGGAATTAATGTGCATGGACCCTTGCGGGCATTCAAACGCAATAATCTGGACCTCGGCGCATCCATATTCATTAATCACCGGGCAATCAAAAGCTTGTCGAAGATAAGCCCGTTGGGACTGTGTCAAAATTTCCGCCGTCGTAATCACACCCTTAAGCTTTAAGGAGCTCAAAGAATAATTTTTTTCCTCGCAAAGTCTTACAAGCTCAACCAGACCGGAAGGATACCCATAGAGAAAGGAGGGTTTCCATCTCAAAAGATTTTGGTAAAACTTGACGACGGTTTCGCTGGAAAGATCCAACAATCCTAAAAGATGTTTGTTGTAAACAAGAAGGTCCCGGAGCGAACGGCGGGCACCGAGAAATTCATCCCGGCCCCAAAGCCATACCTGCGGATTCCCCACACGAAAATTCCACCACCCACGCCCCCGCCATTTGATGGCATTGTGAACATCTTCGGCCTGACGATCAATCCGCCAAGTCGTCGGCAGTCCCGTTGAACCGCTCGTGCGAACGGTGGTAAAAGTGCGCCGCTTATCCAAAGCTTGAAGCTGGTCAAATTCCTGACGCACCATTGCCTTGGACAAGAGCGGAATTTCTTCCCAGGGACCTTTCAATTTTTCACGGTAATAGGGCACGTGCTGCTTTGCGTGATTTAGAATCTTCTGGAGTCTCTGTTCTTGCCAAGAATGTAACTCCGCGCTCGATCTCCACTGATTTCGAAGAAATTGTTGATGCCAAGACTCCACCCGCCGCCCCGTCTTTAATTGATGGAGAGGATAAATTCCGTATCGAATCAATAAGGGATGTATCATTTGGAAAATCCTTGAAGAAGAGCGGTGATGCGGGCCTCAAAGCGCGTTTCGTTTAATTCTGTCTGAACAAAATTGCGGCCGGCTTCTCCCATTCGATTCCGCAGATTCTCATCCCGCGCAAGAAGCTCCATGCGATCAGCGAGGGCTTTCACATCTTTTCGGGGAACTAAAAATCCGTTGACGCCGTCTTTGATGTAATCCGAAACCCCACCCACATCAAACGCGACGACCGGTTTGCCCCACGACATGGCTTCGACCGACACACTTCCTGAAGGTTCCTGCCATACGGAAGGAAACACAAGAAAAGAACAACGCCGCTGGTATTCACCGACCTCTTGCGGAGAACAATACCCCTTAAATTCGACAAGATTTTGTAACCCGAGTTTTCGGACTAATGATTTGTTTTCTTCCGCGGTGGGGCCGTCTCCTACGACAACGAGTTTGGGTGGATGGGACATAAGCTTCAGGGCTTGAAGCAGGCTATCCAGACCCTTGGTCGCATCAATTCTGCCCACAAACAGCATGTACTGTCCTTCCTCTCCCATTTTTTGGGGAACGGTGCAATAAGGCGGGATGACACAAATTTGATTCGGCTCAATCCCATTTTCGATCAAGACACTTTTCATGTATCGAGAGGGTGACACGATCTGCTCAATCTGACTTGTCGCGTTCAGATTTCTTTGAACAAAAGAAAAATGTTTGAGGAGCCGATCCGGTCGCCGGGTATCACAATGGTTGGTGTAAGTATTCATCAGGCAGCGCCACCCAAACGAATGAGGACATTGCTGGTCCACGCTTTTTAGAATTTTATTTCCATTGAGACAATAGAGATCGTGAAGGGCAAGGCGACGAATCACCCGGCAATTTTTAAGTGAAATAAGCCATTCCATCAGGGCCGGATTTTGGACATGATTGAGGAAAATAAGATCAGGCTTGTAGGTATTAAAAAGCTCCTGAAGTCTTGAAAATCCTTTCTCGATCTGTTTTCCGTTTGGTTTAAGATAAAGGCCGTCCGTTTGATATCTGGGAAAATCCGAGTCTTCCGAAATCGAACCCTCATCTTCATAAAGGACACTCACCTCGTGAGAGAGTTTACGAAATGCTCTTAAGTACTGCATAAAAGACTTCTCGTAACCTGCCCGGTCCCCAAAGGTTCGGCTCAGTGCAAAAATTTTCATGTTGCCGCCTTCTTTGTCTCGCCGCGACTCGCAGGAACCCACGTCTTTAAAAAACAATAACCGATGGCAAAATAAGGTTTGAGGAGAGAAAAAACAAACGGTTTGTTCTGACGATAGCGATAAAAAAACGACCCGACAAAAGGATAGGTTAAGACTGAACGGAAAAAATATCCGGCCGCCCGAAGATACTCCTGTTGCTGCCTATGAAGCCGCCCGAGAGCGTAGAGATCATGAGCCTTGCGGCGCCGAATGAGCCCGATAAAGGGTTTGAATTCGGGATATTGGATCGCCTTTCGAAAAATCACGAGATGGTTTTCTAATCGCTTGACGGCACTCGCAGACATATTGTCTTTGTGTTGACGATAAAGCAGTAAAGATTGGTCCAAACCGTCGAAAGGGAATCTTCGGACGATTCTAAGCCAAAGATCATAGTCGGTACCTCGATCCAGACTTTCGTCAAAGAGGCCGGCGCTATTGAGGCAATCCCGTCGCACCATGACCGAGGAGAGAGGAAGCCAATCTGTCCATTCGATAAGTTTTTCGATGCTGGAATACATTTCTTCGGGTACAACACGCAGATGGCGCAATTGATTATCCGTCACATGGGCCCGGCTATATAAAAACCCCAACTTTGGATGAGTTTCGAAATGAGCGATTTGCTTCTCGAGTTTTTCGTTGAGCCAAACGTCGTCATCATCGAGAAAGGCAAGGTATTTTGACCGGGCTGCTCGAATCCCATTATTGCGCGCTCTCGCCAATCCCGCATTCGGTTGATGAATCGCACGGATTCGGGGATCTGCTTGGGAATATTGATCGATCAGTGCGCGCGTTTCATCCGTAGATCCGTCATTGACAATGATAAGCTCCCAATCCTGGAAGGTTTGAAGACACACGCTTTCCACTGCTTCTTTTAAATAATGGACACGGTTGTATGTGGAAAGAATGATATCGACGGTGGCCATTTTATAAATTTTGGACTTTTTTGCGCTGAAAAATACCGCGGATAAAAGCCCGCTCTTCAGGGTCTACAATTCCCGCCATCAGGAGGAACAACACGTAAACAGAAACCGAGCCGGCAATGGTATAGAAAAGTGGTGAGCGATGCGTAAACCATGCGAAAATCATCATGAGAAAAGTGGCTCCCGTCAGAGGAACGATTTGATTCAGCGGACGAGCTTCGGGTAAATACCGGCGCAAGAGATAGATTTGAATCCCGAAGACCAACGCCTCTGAAAGAACGGTTGTCGAAGCCGCGCCGACATGCGCCCAAAGAGGAATGGCGATTAAGTTAGTTAAAATGTTAGAAAGCGCTCCAACTCCGAGCGCCCAGCCCACTTCTTTTTCTTTGTTGAGCGCCAAGAGAGCACTGCTTAACGAGGAATTGAGAAAAGCGAAAAGGATGGTCCAAATTACGATCCTCAAGGCGGGCACCGACGCCTGATAGGCGGGCCCATACATCAGAAAAACTAAACGATCGGCAATTATGGTTATCCCTCCCGCAATCGGAAGAGCAATGATCATTAAGAATTTGCAACTTTTGGTTAGCGTTTCTGCCATGTTGCGGCTGGGCTGCTTAGAAACCTTGGACATGGCTGGCATGATGGCCCCGCTCACGCTTAAGGGAATAAAGGAAAGGGCTTGCCGAAACTTCTGGGAAACGGCGTACCATCCGGTCACCACGTCGCCCCTCATAAAAGAAATCATCACCATATCCACTTTCACATAGACTCTGACAAAAAGCTGGAACAGAGCAAAGGGTAAGGAGGCTTTCAACATTTTCCAGAGAAAGGGCCAGCTGAAATTCCAAGAAAGTCGCTCCAAACGGGTGTTAATCAGCCAAAAGGAAAAAGCGACGATGGCGACCGAGATGAGCGCTCGGACACCTAAAACTTCAATCAAACTTCCTTTCTGCCAAACAACCAGCAGGGTCGCACTCATCCATCCGACGGATAAAACCAAATTGAGCATCGCTACCGTGGTCATTGCTTGCTGGGCTCGAAAAAATGCCGTTGTGAAACGGAGGGCGATTTCCAAAATCATCAATAAGGCCGCAATCGATACCACCATTTCTTTTTCGAAAGAAAAACCAAGTCCTAAGCCGGTGAAAAAAATGATAACCAACGTCAGAATGGAAAGACCGACAGTGGCAACAAGTCCATTCGACAGATACCGGCTCATCGCCGAGGGGTCGCGCGCAAGATCCCGGGTAATTAAGGTCCCCATGCCGAAACCCGGCAGGATGCTGAAAAGCGAAACAAAAGCCAGGGCAAAGGCCATCAACCCATAGCCTTTGGGGGCGAGGTAACGTGCAAGAATAACGGAGACGAGGACTTCGAGGATCCCCGTACCCAATTCCATACCCATCAAGATGCCGGTATTTTTAATGATCCGTTTGTGTTCACTCATGGCTCAAACTCAAAGCACATAAAAGTCCCACAAAAAAAGCAAAAGTCGGCGTATCACCGAAATTGCCGAAGCTCACGAGACCATGAATCAAGTTATTGGCCAGTGCCCCGACCAATCCCAGACTCAGAAAACATGAAAAACCTTCTTTTTCCCAAAAGTTTCGCCACCCTCTTTTTAAAAGCGCGAAGTGCCACCAAAGGAAGAAAATCAATCCCGGGATTCCCACTTCAGCCGCAACGAATAAAAACATATTATGAACCGGATTGGGCACGTGAAGGGTGATCCGTTCGATGGTGTTGTCGTATTGATCCATCACCAACCGGTAATTATTGAGCCCTACCCCCAACAAAGGATGGTGCCGAATAATGTTGAGGGCTACTTCCATTAAAGGAACGCGGGAATAAGCCCGGCCATAATCAGTCTCGAAGAGCCGTTGCCCAATGGTTCCGGCGAAAGGGAGAATACAAAGGGCGCTGAGAAATGCAAAAATAGTCAGCCCCCGCAGCGCCTTGATGAGCCCCGCTCGTTTCCAAATTCCCATAAAGATAACCCAAGGCACAACCAGAGCTACCCCCACCCATCCCATGCGAGAAAAAGTCAGAATCAAAGACACAAAACCCATAAAAAAGGCGATCCCGGCCGCTAGCGTAAATCGACGGGAACGCCCTGCTAAAATGGTTGCGGTCACAAGAGGCAGCATAAGCATGAGGTAGTAAGCAAATCCGTTGGGATGGCCTTGGGTTCCGGCGACACGCGCCAGTCCGCTTTCGCCGATTTCTTGCACGAGAAAGCTATGGCGCGTTTCTCCCAACAACTCAAACCCAAAAGTTGTGCCGTGAAAATATTGGGCTAAAGCCAGGAGTCCCTGCAAAATGACTCCTGCGAAAATCATGTAAGATATTCCTACAAGTTGGGAGTTGGCCCGTACATTATTTGCAATATAAAGGAAGACGAGAAAGGCTTTGAAGAAATCGACCAACTCATCCAAAGAAAAGGAAGGGTCGGCGGCGGAGAATATGGATAAGGTGGCCCATAGAATCATGCCGGCATAAGGAATGCTGATCGAAGGAAACCATTGGATCTGCCGTTTCCCGGGCGAGGTCGTGACCATTTTCCAAATCCAAAGGGCATAAAGCCCCATGAGAGCCACGTCACAGGCAGAAATACCCAATCCCTTAATGCTGGTACCCACTTTTTCATAACTCAGATGAAAATCCAGTTTGAGAGGCAAGAAAAAGACGAACGTGAGCAACAAAAAATATTCAAGGTCTCTTGTCGCCAACGCAATCCACGGCACACAGAGGCCGATCAAGACGGCCACCATCCATTTGCCTTCCAGGACATTGGTTGCCCATAAAATTCCCGTAGCAAATACTATCGCAATGAAGGCAACGATCCCGAGAGGTAACCAACGATTTTTTGGGAGAGCAAGATCTTGAATCGACATCAGAGGGGCTCCCAACTGGCGACCATTTTTTCGATCTTCAAATTCCGGTTTTCCTGAGTTAACGGATCATTGAGATCGTTGAAGAAATCGAGCGTCAGAAACGACTCCCCCGGTTTTATTTCGATTTCAACATTGTAAACGGTCCATTGCTCGCTTTTTGCTTCAGCAACCAGCACCGGACGATTGTTCCACCGAAGCGTAAAGACGGGCCCTTGCTCTTTCACTTTCGTTCCCGAAACAACTAACGTAAATCGGGTTTTGACGGGCGGGATGAAAAATTTCTGACGAAGGACGCCGTTTGAAAAAAGCATCCATCCGTCTTTTGAGCGATGACCTTCTTCGTAATTCCCCTTCTCCGGCTCCCAGACGACCGAGTGAGGCGGTAAAGGATGAGGGGTTACAGAAACCGGCGGCTGGTTTAAGGCGAGCAACCGGTCGAGCGCGTTCACATATTCGGGGTTTTCTTGATGGTCCCTCTTCAAAACAATCTGAAGATGCCAGGCTAAGACATTAGAAGAGTCTAACTTAAGACTCGTATCCAGTGCTTCCCGGACGGGCGCCAGCCGGCCGCCTTGACTTAATTGATGCTTCGCTAATGTCGCGAACCATTGCGCTTGAAGTTTGGGATCGCGTACTTGAGTCATCCGTTGACGAGCCTTCTTGAAATCGCCTCCCATGAGATCCACGATTGCCAGTCCCGTTTCGGCATCGGCCTGATTGGGATTAAAAATTTTGGCAACCTCAAAAGCGGTTTTGGCATATTCACGCTGTCCCGACAAAAGAGCGGAATGACCCCTTTGCGCAAAATATTTCGGATCATTCAAGTTTCCGAAAATCGACGGATAAAAGTGGTAAGGTTGGCTTAATTCGGCCGCGCGGCGAAAGCTTTGGGCGGCTCCCGATGCGTCCTTTTGAATCAGTTTCAATTCGGCCCAGTGCTCCCAATAAAGAGGATTATTCGGATCATCGCTCACTGCCCGATGAAGCCAAAGATCGGCTTCTCTGAAACTTCCCATTTGTTTGAAAATCTCACCCAGCGCATCTTCATTCCAAGGATGGTGCGGAACCAACTTTAATGCCTTTTGGTATTCTTCAACCGCCTGCTTCAAATAAGTCATTCGCTCCTGACCACGATGCGCCCTTGCAAACTCCGAAAGACGGCTTCCCAGTTGCTCGTGGTAGAGCGCTCGGAAGGGAGCCAATCGAACTGCTCGGTTTAAATTCCCTTGAGAGGCCCATGCATCTGCCGCAATCAAAGAAATGAGCATTCCAAAGAAGATCAAAACAACGGTCATTAAAAAGGAAAAGGGAAACCACCGGGCAAAAGGCCGCGGGGAATCGGAAAAATTAAGTTGGAGAATTCGTAAAGGGAGTGGATTTTTTTTGTACTCAATACCGCTAACCAGGCCAGCCACCACAGCTACTTCAAAAAGAACCGCCGGAATATGCAAAGGAAAATCGACGAGACTGTGGATGGCAACACTCGTCAAACCCATAAGAGCCCCAAGGCCTAAGGCCCGCTTCCAAAGTGATTGGCTCAAATTGATGAGTTTGATAATGCGCCGGAGAAAGAGCGAACCGATACTGATGGCAAGAGCCAAGCCTACGAGTCCTAATTCTGCTATCAGCTGAAAATAATCGTTGTGAGCATAGTTGATCAAACGAAATAAACCCGCGGGCCGGTGACGGGGAAAAGCCACGAGAAAACTTCCCAGCCCGTGACCCAGAAGAGGATTTTCTTTAATGAGATTCCAGGTCCCGTTCCAAATCGCTTGCCGCGCTTGAAAACTCGCCTCATTCGGAACATCCAATAAAGTTGCCGCTCGGGAAAAGATAAGCGGTCGCGTGAAAAGAAATCCTACGATTAAAAAAGAAAAAAAGATCACTATGATTACAGGAGCGCTCGCGACCTTTCGTCCGCGTTGGAAGCCAAAAATTCCGACAACAAGAGCGATTGTCATAACCAAACTCAGCCAAGCTCCCCTGGAACAGCTCAGGAGCAACCCCATTCCGATCAATCCGGTTGAAATCAGCGAAAGAAAACGGTCGCGAGGTCTTAAAGGCGCGGCCAACCAAATAAGAAAACTGATGGGAAAGATGATTTCCAGGTAAGCGGCTAAGTGATTGTGATTGATAAAGGTGGAGGCCATAAATTGGGGGGGGCTCCACCATCCGTGAGGAAGCAAGCCCAAGATTTGTGCCACGCCAATCAGAGCGAGACTTGCCCCAATCGCACTCAGACCCTTAGCAAGATCCAGTGCAAGGCCTAGGGAGGAAATCTTTCGGGCCAGAAAGAAACCACCCGTACAGCCCAAAAGAATTAAAAGGGAAATAAACGAATCAGAAGGGGTGAGAGGGTAAAAAAGTCCGATCAGTGCCCAACAAAAGCCCACGAACAAAAGCAGATCCTCCGGACACCAGGCCACTCTTAACGAACCTGTCCACAGACTTCGCGCAAGACAAAGAGTCCAAAGCAACCCCACCCCCCCCGTGACCAAAAGGGCCGCCCAAACTTGATGACCACCGCGGATAAGGGGAGAAAAGGCTAAGAGGCATAGGAGCGCCCATTGAAAGATGTGTTTTTCATCGAGCTTTTGCATTCGGTCCAGCGGATCGATTCCGTGATTTAGCCTCCTCCCTCGAACTGATAGGTCGAATCTTTTCTCGAACACGTTTTAAAATTTTAGAAAGACGCTGGAGGGTGTTTTGATAACTTTGCTTATTATTTGGGGGGTTCCCAGGTTTCCCATAACCGTATTGGTAACGGGAATAACCATAAGAAGTGCCGGCATAACGGGGAGAAACATTATTCAAAATTATACCCAAGACTTTTGCCTGCACTTCCTGGACCATTGAGCTTAATCGGTGAAGGGCTAAACGCGGGGTTTTGCCGCTCTGGGCTACAGCCAATACCCGACCAACGATCGCAGCAAGGATCACGGCATCCGTAACTGCAATGATCGGCGGTGTGTCCAAAAGAACTCGGTCAAATTTGGCCGCGACTTGATTCAAAAATTCTTTCATCTGCGGTAACCCTAAAAGTTCCGAGGGGTTGGGAGGAGAGGCCCCGCTTGCAACGACCCACAGCCCGGAAATTGCCGTAGGTTGAATAATTTTTTCCAGAGTCGCTTGGCCAATTAAAAATTCGCTCAGACCGGGTTTTTGTTTAACGGCGAACGCCTCATGAAGCCGGGGCTTGCGAAGATCTGCGTCCACCAGCAAAATCTTCAAGCCGGTATGGGCTAAGATAATCCCTAGATTCGCGATAGTGGTTGTCTTCCCTTCTTCGCTTCCTGGGCTGGTCACAATGACGGTCTGGGAACTCGTTTGGGGAGCTGCATAGATTAAGTTTGTGCGCAGGGCCCGGTAGGCCTCTGCAGCTTGGGAGTCGGGACCTTTGTGAACATACTGATAACGGTCACGTAAAGAGCCTTTTGAGCCGTCGTTTAACCCGTCAAAACTGGGAATATTTCCCAAAAGTAAAAATTGTTTCTCCCGCTCTATATCCTCTGGAAATTTGAGAGAACTATCTAGAAGTTCTTCCACAACCGCTGCGCCGAGCCCGCCTACCAGCCCCAGGAAAATCCCTAAGAGAAAATTAAGTTTTGCATTCGGCTTTGACGGTCTCGTGGGCGCTTGCGCCAAATCTTGAAATCGGATGTTATTGGGCCGCAGACCGCTCACCATAGGTCCTTTGCGAATTTGTTCCATAAAAGACTTTTGGATTTCCTGCCCTTCCGGCGCGCCGCTCCCTTCCGCCTGATAACGCTCATAATGAAGTTGACGCTTCATCTCTTCTTCGATCGACCGACTCAATTGATCCATTTGCTGATGGACACGAACCATCGTAGGAAATTTTGGTTTGTAACGCTTCGAGAGCTCGGCTTCTTTCGACTGAAGTTTGAGGTATTCATTCTTCATTAAAGTCATGGTTTCTGCGGTTGCGGCCTTGGTAAGGTTTTGCTCTACAAAGACTAAAGCAAATTCATTGGCTATTCTCGCCGCCTGTTTGGAACTGGGATCTTCAATGTGGATCTTGGCGAGTCGTGTCTGCTTCACCGGTTCTACCTTGACTGCGCCCAGGAGTTTGGCGATGGGATCTTTTTGATTCGCATATTGACTCTGCTCATTCAATCTCAGATTGACAAAAACTTGTTCCGCAACGGCACGGCTTTTGATCACCTCGAGCTGGGTGCGGTAATAGTCCGCATAGGTCATGTAATTTGTTTGTCCCACGGTGGAGTCGTCCCGCGAAGTAGAAACTGCCAACACATTGGGACTCTCCATATCAATGAAGACGGTTGAAGTCGCTTCATAAACCGGAGTTTGGAGAGAAGTCCCGATGACGGTGATGAGAAGCGTCAGCGTGAAAAAAGTAAGGATCGTCCAAAAGCGAACATGAAGGAGACGCTCAAAATAAAGCCATTCGTTGGAAATGCTCGGGGTGTGGTGTTCGGTCATTAAAAAAAGCTCTCTGGGACAAAGACGACATCGTTCGGGCGAACCTCCACGTCTTTCGTCTTGTCTCCCTTTCTGATGATATCGTTTGCTTTCACATTGATGGTGGTTTCTTTGCCATTTTCAATGCGGATGATGCGAGTACTATTGATCGCCGCTGCTTTAGCAAAACCGGCGGCCATGGTAATTGCTTCCATCACGGTAGTGGGCCTACCGGTGGGAATTGGATAAGAGCCGGGTTTATTAACGGCCCCCGTCACGAAAACATTTCGAGCATGGTAAATATCAATAAAGACCTGAACTTGTGGGTTCACAAGGTAGTCTTCTGCCAATAACTTCGTCACTTTTTCCTGCACTTCGATCACCGAAAGGCCGGCTACCGCAATTCGTCCGAGAAGAGGAAAATTTATTTCTCCGCTGCCTGCAACTCGAACTTTAGTGGTGAGATCGGGTTCTTCGTAGACCGTAATTTGAAGAACATCCTCCCCCTGAACTTTGTATTCTTCGACCCCTAAAACTTGAGGTGCTGATGGATTGTTGGAAGCGGGTGCGTCGGAAACAGGGTTGGAATTTTTCGCCGAAGGCACCGGAACCGGCGTTACCGGAACCACCACCGACATTGGAGCGGAAGGAGATAGAGAAACCGCGGGAGTTTCTGCCGCGTTTATGGGTAAAGGCGCAGGAATTTCCGGGGCGGAAGGAACCATTGATTCCACCACAGGCTGTTGCGCCGGAAAAATATCCTCTTGCTTTTTGGTTTCTGCAGAAAAATTAAGGGCGGTTGCACTGAGGCAACCAGCAAGGATCCAATGTGAAATTGCACGCCAAAGCACCGATTCTCTTTCAATCTCCTCTCAATAGGCTAGGGTCACGTCCAAGCTGACCCGGTTATTATTGAAATCCAAGGGATCCATATTGGAATTACGGCTTCTGAAACGATAAGCGAGGCCCGTCGATAGCCATTCTTGGATTTCGTAACGCAATTCGATAGCGGCTTCCCAAAATTTGTCGCTTCGCATTTTGGTGATCCCGGCAACGGTAGCCTGATCCCGATAAGCATTCAACTGCCAGCCAACTTCCGGGGTCAAAACCCACTTGCGTAAAAAGCGGTGATTATAACTCAGAAAAATCCGGTCCTGTCGGAGCCACTGGTTGTTCGTAAAGGTAGACGGCTTTACGGTTCGCAGATAAGTGAAACGAAGGGACTGGAAATCATTCAACCGATAAAGAAAATCAACGTTGCTTACAATCCCATAAAAGTTGCTCGACGTCCCCTGTCCCGAAATTTCATCCACACGTCTTCGTTGAAATCCCAACTTGGCAGTCGCCGTAAATTTCTCGGTGACCTCGCCCCGGATGCCTCCGAAAATTTGCCAATAATTCTGATCTGGTTTTCCTCCCCGACGATAACGAATCATACCGATATCGTTTTCTACAAGAAGAAGAGTTTTAGGAAGGATTTTATAGCCGCCGAGAACGGCGATCACGTCTTCTCCCAAATCGTTGGTATCCAGGCTATTGATCAGATGCCTTAACGTGTTATGTCTCCATCCGGTCTCTAAAGCCCACATTGGACGATCGTATCGGCCCATAACTTCAACCGTATTCAACAAGAGACGGTCACGCTGGGACACTTCGCTAAATTTCCGGCTTGTGGTTTTTTCAAAAAGATCTTGAGCCGTCAATTGGAAATCATTGAAGTTAAGCTCGACCAGCGCATTAGCCATATGGTTGATGGAGTTTTCTTCCTGGTTTTTCGCAAAGGAGTTGATTTCCATCCCATAGCCCAATTCCAGACGATGATCACCCAGCTTGGTTTCAATGCCTAACGCCGGAGTTTGGGTAAAGATGACATCTTCCGTCTTATCGTTAGGCTTAAGCTTAATGTTATCATCGTACTCCACCTCTGTTTTAAAGGCGGGGTGAAGTTTCAAAATCCCGTACTTGATTTCCTGCTCCGGCTTAAGCGGCGGCAGGTTTCTCTGAATCCTACGGGGAAAATCGGGAAGGCCGATTTCCAATTGGTCTTCGGCAACGCTTTGAGCAAAGCCCCGATACTCAATCGGGCCAAAGCAAAGCAGAAAACCAAAAAAAGCAATTGCCCCCACCCGCAATGTTTTGTTCATCGCCTTCCTCCCTTTGTTTTTATTTCTGTTGGATTCAAATCTTAACTGCTTGATATCGCAGATTCGGTTACGCTCGAGGGCCCCGTTGTGTCTGTCGATCCGGTCGGCTCTCCGAAAGGATCCCCTCCTGGAGGCGCATCCGGCCCCGGGGGTGTAGCAGGAACGAAAGTGGCGGCCCCGGCCGAGAAGATAATGGTTTCTCCTGGATGCAAGGTTCTCGTAATCCCATCCGGGCCTACGACCTCGAAGGTTCCGGTCACATCGGTAATCTTAACTTGTCCGGTTGCCGGATCTACTTCAACCAGCACCTCATCCCCGGCGTCCGTGTGGACGGTAAATTTATTTTCACCCTCTTGGGTCAAATCAACCGTTCCATCCTCACTGCTTGCCGACACGGAACCATCCGGATTGACCGTGAGAGTAAAGGTAGTACCTTTTACGGCCGCGACCATGGCTGGCGTCTCCACTTGAAATTTGGAACCATTTTTGAGGGGAGTCACATTCGCCTTCAATTTCCCCTTCATGATCGCTAATACCGATTCCAGCTGTTGATCAGCTGATTTTTTATTAAGTGTCTGAATGGCAAATTCCGAGCCCGGATAGAGCTGGATCGTGCTGCCATCATCAAGAGTCAAGGTCAGTTCACCTTTTTCATCCGTTCTTACCTTATCGCCATTTTCAAGCTTTTGGTTGATAGTGACGGGTTGCCAGGTAGCGCTTCCTGATTTGAGCCACTCCGCCTTCCCGTTGAGGCTGGTAATCTCCGCTTGCCGCTGTGCCGCCATGGCAGGCCCTGCAAGAAGCAGCATTCCCAAAACTCCGATCCAAGTTGTAATCATCCACTTTGCGCGCATAGTCAATCCTCCTTTAGCCTTACTCTCGTAAGTGCGTATCTGCATGCATCGCCAGCAATTCTTCAATTTTGCGTGGCGGGCGTACTCGAAAATAATGATCAATGATACAGTGAGCCATTTCGTGAGCCAAAACTGATTCCGAAATATCTTTCACAGTTGCATAGATCGTGTTGTTCTCAAAAATATAATAGGAAACCGCCTTCGTTCCATAACCAAAACGCTCGGCGTGAGTTTCCTTAATGTCGCTGCGATCCATCGCAATGCGAACATTCGTATGAATGCCTGGCGGATACATATCCAAAACTTCTTCCGCCCGCCGAAAAATCAAATCACATTTGGCCGCGAGCTTGCTTTCTTCGGTGTCTCCCTTATCGGGCCGCACCTGCGGTCTCACCCTCCACGTACTGATCTGGCGATTGACTTTTTTAGCGTCCAGCGACGGATGGAGCCATATTGTACAGTAACGCGAGTCAATTCGTCTCCAATTTCGCAGTTCCTGCGTATCGTCGGCCCACGCCCAACTGCAAGCCGCGATCCAACAAGCTACCGCCAGGCACCAAACTTTCCCTCTCATTCCTCATACCTGGAAACGGCTGGCAGCCTCATCGAGCTTATTTTGGGTGTCTTTTAGTGCCTGAAGAAGCTCCTGAGGCAAGGTCGCCGGGCTAGCCTTGGAAATGATCCCTCGCAGCCGGTCATTCTGGTTCTTGATCTCGAGCGCCCGAGCCCTTAATTCGCGCACCATATCGTCCATTGACCGAGCAAAATCCTGCAATTCATCGCCGGACCGAAGGCGGACCTGAAGTTTCAGGTTTCCAGCGCCGATGGCTTCGGCTGTCTTTTCCAGCCGGTAAAGCGGACCCGCAATTTTATGAGAAAGAAGTAAAAGCCTCATGGCCCCGGCAATTGCCACTAAGGTAATGACAATTAATGACGCCACCAGGAGAGCGGGCAACAAAAAATCGGCCGTGCTCATGACTCTCAGCTTTGAATGAACAAAAGCCGTCGTGAGAGTTTGCGTAGAATAAAAATAAATGGCGAGACCAAAAGCCGCCAGCCCCACAATAATCAAAGATGAAAATTGCAAGATGAACCGGCTCTGGAAACGCCGCTTGATATAATATTGTTTACGCCGCTTTGACCAGTCTTGAGTATTTTCCATTTTATTTCAGTTGGGAGATGGCCTCGCGATCCACCACGATATTCGCTTTTTTCTTTAATTCGCTGATCCAAGTTTCCATGGCTTCGGATTCTTTTTGCTGACGGACCTCGCGCCGGATTTCCTCCTGCAAATCGGAGAGCGGCGCCAGGGGCTGCTCGGTTTTTTCCTCAGAAAGTTTTTTGTAGTAGGCTTCGACTTCGGGATCGTAAACGTGAACGTGATCCCCGATTTCCTGTGCTTTGCGGTTGAGGAGCTGCTTGATCAGAGCTTCCTTCCAGAATCTTTCGATCGTACGCATAAAGGCGGGTTCGCGATCAAGGCCCAGCCGCTGGGCCTCCTGAACCAAAAGTTCCCGATCCACTAAATTAGTGAGCCATTCGGGTTCTGTTTCTGAAGGATTAACCGCTTCGTGAACAATCAGTGAAGCATCGTTGATTTCCTGTTTGACGTCGCTTTTTGTCAATTGAAGCCGGTTGATGGTGACGACCGGTTTTTCGCCTGTGGCCTCCGCGGTCTTTGGACTGCATCCGGACAAAGTGACAGACGAAATGAAGAGGGTCGCTAAAAGATAGAATCTAAGATTTCTCATCATAAAAGAGACCTTCCATCCATAGAGGCCGGAGCCTCGACCTGGAAAAGTTTGAGAATGGTGGCGGCAATATCGATGATGCGCGGCGCTTGAGTGTTGATTTTTCGGTTCATTAAAAGAACTCCCGAGACGAAAGGCGGATCGACACAATGATCGCCGCTCCAGCGTTTGGCATTCGGTTCAAATACGCCAGCGGGCGTGGCTCCGAGGGCGGTTTGCCAAGAGAAACGGTAACCCTCTTCAAACCCCACGACCAGATCCGGCGCATTGTCCACATAAGGCCCGTCATAAATTTCTTCTTTCCGGTACACATGATGAACTACATTTTTCCCCGTCGAAGGATCTTTGAGTTCCATAAGTTTTTTAATGATTTCATCCGTCACTGCTGAGGCTTCCTCGCTCGAGACAATTCCGTTTCGTTCTCTCCCTTGACGATTCAGATAAATTCCCGCCAAGCCGACCGCGTAGGCTTTTGATTGGGACCAATCAACGTGTTGAAAAAATTCGTTGGAGCCGCCGTTTTTCGCTTCCGAATCAAATTGAAGAAAACCGGAGTCCGTCAAAACACGATTCATGTTCACAGCGGTGCGGAATTGGCTGAATCCATGATCGGAGAGCACAACCAGCACCGTTTTATCGTCGATATACTTCATGATATCGCCCAAAATCCGGTCCATTGTCTGATAAAGTTTGGGAAAGACATCCGCATATTTTTCCGCGAGGGCTTTATCGTAAAGCGGATGCCCGGGATCGTGAAAGCGCCAAAACATATGTTGGATCCGATCGGGCGTATCAAAAACACAAACGAGCAGCCCTTTGTCAAAACGGTTAAGCTCGTGAAGCAGCATGGCTTCCCGCTCTCGGATGACTTGATAGGATTGTTCCAGAAAAGTTTCTTCGCTGACGCGCCCTTCATTCAGTGACCATGTATCCTCCGCCTGACCCAGCGTGTGAAAGAGTCCGATGTGTTCGGCTAATTCTTTGGAATAATTTGCTGGATAAGAAATCGGGAAGGCGGGCGAGCGGGGGTCAAAATTAATGGGAGAGACGTATAAATTTAATTGCGGTGAAATGGATTTCAAATAAAAACGAACCATGCCGGAGGCTTTGGTGAAAGGCCCCATTTTAAAACTTGCTTTTTTCCAATCACTCCACTCGCCTACCCCCAAATCGAAAGATTGGCCTTGCAGCGCAATAACGACCTGCGGGGCGGAGTGATGAACCGTGACCGTAAAAGGGGCTTTCGTGTCCACGGCAGGATTTTTTGTGCGATCACGCGGCCCGATGATAGCCGTTTCGATCGTGTCGCTCTGCAACTGCACTTGAACGATTTGTCCGCCGTTCGGCCCAGCTCCTCCGGTTTCGACAAGATCGGTGGAATAAAAAGAAAACGTTCCTTGTCCGCCGCGCAGGTCCGGTACGCCGAATCCCGAAAGCATCCGCCCATGAACTTTATCCGGAGGAAAAGTGGTGGGGGTGCGCACAATCGTAGTGGGAATCCGATTTTTACTGGTTACGTCCCAAAAAGCTGTTCCCTTGCGGTGATTTTTAAACCGGCGGCCGGAGAGTGAAAATTTGAAAGAACCGATTTGCAAAAGGGGTTTGGGTTCTTCGACATCAGTAAAAGTAAGGTCGGGCAAGTAGGTGTTGGGATCTCGTCTCAGAAAATCAAAAACGCCGTGGCGACCGGGATTGGAGCCGGTAATAAAGGAAGACCAAGCCACCGGTGACAAGGCGGGATTGACCGTGCCAAGCCGCGAATAAGTGCCTTCATTTTTAAGACGTTGGAAATTAGGCAACATCCCCTTCTCCATGAAACCTTCTAAAAGTTTGGGATCCAAACCGTCGAGACCGAGAACGATGATGCGTACGGGAGGGTTGGCCGAGCGGTTGTTTAGAATGAAATAGAAGACTCCCGCACCCAGAGCTAGGACCAGAATCACGATCAGCGCGATACTGCCTCGTTTGAATTTTTTCCATAAAAATTTCAGCGGGGCGAGAAGGATTCCGAGCGCCGCCAGAAGGATAGCCATAATCGCGCCCCAGGCCGACATGAAAGGCATACTGATATCGGGGCCGATATAGGCGGGTGGCAGCAAACTCCATACAGGAACAAACATTGCGTAACGGGTTTCCTTTCATAGATGAAAACGGCTTTTGAGACCTGCTAAAAACCTTCTGAATTTTAACGAATAAGAAGGGTCCGCACAGGGTGAAAACTCTCTAACAAAAGAAGTGGCGAAAATATACACGTCTTGTAGGATTTGGTCAAGAGACAGCTTAAAATCGAAGTATCAGCTTCATGCAAATTCTATCAGATTATGTCAGGTTAATTCTGGTTCCCAAGCGGGAAAAGCTCTTCCTTTAGAATAGCTATGAGGTGTTTCAGGCGGCAATTGACGTCGGTCGTCTCGAGAATATCCTGCTTCAGATAAGGGTCCGAGTGGGCGGTGAAGCTCACAAAATGAGAGAGGACGGCGGGATCGTCCAATTCTTTGGGAAGGGGCAGTTTTTCAGCCGGTTTTTCACTCGCAAGCCGCAATTTCTGGATAAATAAGTTGCGCAGAATTTGACTGAGATTTTCCGCCTCTTTTAAATTTTTCATCCGGTCCGGAATCGAACGGATCTGGGCAATGCGGTAAGGTTCCATCTGAATATATTTGACGATTCTGGCGCGCTCTATCCCCTTCAGCAAAATGTGGGAAGTCCCGTCCGGATTTTCAATGACCGCCTTCACAAATCCCACCCCCACGATTTCATGGGAGGGATAAGGCTCCTCTCTTCCCTCCCATCCTTTTCGAAGCAGAGAAATTGCCAGACACTTGTGGCCTTTCAAAATGTCCGCCAGCATCTTTTGGTAGCGAGGCTCAAAAATATAAAGCGGAAGTTCCACTTTGGGAAAAAGAAGTGCGCCCGGAAGCGGAAAAACGGGCACTTCTTGCGGTAGTTTAAATTTTTTTGGAGCTGGCTTTTTCTTGGGTGGCACGACGAAACGCCTCCAATTTACGAAAGGCTTCCCCGGAATCTAGAATTTCTTCCGCCCGGAGCAGGCCTTCCTCAATTTTTTTTACTTTCTTCATCCAGAATAATTTTACACCGGCATTCCAGATCACGCTTTGGCGGCCGTTTCCTTTTTCCCCCTGAAGAAGCCGCTCAATTGTTCGGCCTTGTTCTCCGGCAGATTTGCCAGCTGCAGATTCTTCTTCTCCTTGAAACCCAAATTCGACCGGATCCAGCCAGAAAGTCTGAGTTTCGTTTCCTTCACGGCGTAAGACCAGTGTTTTTCTGGAAGTAAAAAATTCGCTGAAACCTTCGACCCCTTGGATGACAAAAATACGGTGCGTGCCGAGCTGAGCCAAAGCTTCCGCCATCGGCTCGAGATAAGGCCGGTGATAAACCCCCACGAATTGGGCAGCGGCCCGGGCGAGATTGAAAATTTTTTCGATGTGGTTTGCAAAAGGGCGCAATCCGAAAGCTTCGCGGTAGGGCCTGAGCTTCGCAAAATCAGGAACGAGTTTTTCGGTGGGAAGAAAGATAATTTTTTCCTCTGCCAAGATTTCAGAAAGCCGGGCCGGATCAGCCGAAATTTTCACGCCCAGAGTTTCTAAAATTCTTTGTGTCTCGACTCCTTTTTTTACCGGTGTCTCGGGGGTACTGTGAAGAACGACCGGGGTGCCGGCAACAGATAAAATGAGGGCAACGGGAACGGTAAGATGAAGCGTTTTTGTTTTTCCATCATAGGGCTCCCCAAAATCGACCCCTTCCTCGGTCGGGGAATGGATCCGGGTCGCCCGCTCACGGACCGCTTCCACGAAACCCGCCGTCTCCTCCGCGGATTCGCCTTTCATCCGCATGGCGGAAAAAAAGGCGCCGATTTGAAAATCGCTCGCCTTCTTGTCAAAAATCCAGCCGAGGGCCTCGCGGGCTTCTTCGCGCGTCAGGTCCTTGGCTAGTTTTTCGCCGCGTGAAACTTTTTGGATGACTTCTCGGAATTCATTCATTGTTTCGTTCTAATGCTACATGGGAAAGAAAGGGCTTGGCAAGAGACGGATTCTTAGGGTCGCGGGACCAAAGGGCCAGAAAGTTTTTGAAATCCTCTAAAATTTTTGAGACCGGAAGGCTTTCGTAATCGGGCCTGTAGGGTTCGAGATAACCGGAAGCTGTCCTGAAAAGTTCCTTCGCGCCCGTTAAATTTCCTTTTTGAAAGTGAACGAGGAGGGCGGCCAACTGGATTAAGCCGTGATAAAACTCGCGCTTTTCGCCTTGGGTCTCCCGCCAAAGATCTTCTAAAACTTCGTGGGCTTCGAAGAATTTTTCTTTTTCAAAAAGACGGAAGAATTCGAGGTAGCGCGGATCGAAATCTAGTGCCAATTACGGAGGAGCTGGATGAGAAGCCGGACCCCTACTCCGGTCGCTCCTTTGGGACAATCCGGACGGGGGCTATCACACCACGCGGTTCCTGCAATATCCAAGTGGGCCCAAGCGGTTTTTGGCGGAACAAATTCTTTAAGAAACATCGCGGCCGTAATCGTGCCGGCGTATTTTCCTCCAACGTTCAGTAGATCGGAGTGATGACCCTTGATCGTGTCTGCATACTCATCCCACATAGGAAGCTCCCAGCAGCGTTCGTTGACTTCCTCCCCTGCCGCCTTCACGCGGTTAAGAAGTTTTGCGTCATTTCCCATGAGCCCAATCGCTTTGTCGCCAAAGGTGTAGGCACACATTCCGGTAAGGGTAGCCAAATCGATAATGGCTTTAGGTTTGTATTTCGCCGCATAAGCCAGGGCATCGCCCAAAATGAGCCGCCCTTCCGCATCGGTATTAATCACTTCCACGGTCTTACCGGAAAACATTCGGATGATATCGCCCGGGCGCTGGGGATTTTCGCTCGGCATATTTTCCACGACCGGCGCAAGCGCCACCACGTGAAGAGGAAGTTTGAGATCAGCGACAACGCCCATCGTGGCAATGACGGTGCAGGCGCCCGCCTTGTCGTATTTCATCTTTTCCATATCAGAAGCCGGTTTGATGGAAATTCCGCCCGTATCGAACGTCACGCCTTTACCCACCAAACAGACCGTGCCCCGTTTTGCATGCGAGGCACCGTATTCCAATATAATGAGAGCCGGAGGAACTTTTGAACCTTGATTCACTCCCAGAATCCCGCCCATCTTGAGGCGCTTCAGCTCCGCCAGACCCAAAACACTCAGGTGCAATTTTTTCTCGCGTGCAATCCGCCGTGCTTCATTCACCATGTCGGGCGGCTGGATGATATTGCCCGGTTCATTGACTAAATTTCTCGCCGTGATGGTTCCGGAAGCCACGGCACGGGCGAAATCGATATTCTTGTGAAGATTTTTCTCGGCGCCTTTTTTGATCAAAAGAAGTTCGAGAACTTCGATATTTTCGTAACGTCCGTTTTCTTCCTTCTTTTTGGTTTTGTACTTATCGAAGGTGTAAGCCGCGAGCGTGGCGGTCTCAGCGAGAATTTCGGCGCCGAGCGCTTCTGAAACTTTTCCTCCCACTAAAGAATCAAAAAGGATTCGAACTCGCTTGGCTTTGCGGGAACGGGCAAGGCAGATAAATTTTGAAACCACTTGATGCAACGCGTTGCGGTCAAATTTGGCGCGGGGGCCGAGGCCTACCAACGTCACTTCCGGCGCTTCGTGATAATGGGTATTAAAAGAAGTGAGACTATCCCCTTTTTTCCCGCCGAAGCGTTTATTTCGCACGGCCAGTTCAGCAGAGGCGGCAAATTCATGCTCGAGAGAGGCAAGGGATTTGAAGGATTTATCTTCGGAGAAACATCCGGCAAGCAAAAGATCAACCGGCTTGCGCTTTGAGGAGGCGGAAATCAGTTCAATTTTCATGGCGGGGTATTATATCGCGGCTTGCGAAACATGAAAAGGGAGTAAACGACGCGTTGCCATCGAAGGAACCAACCGATACAATATCCCGGAAATGGCGAATCCTACAGCGTTTTCCCCCACGCAGAAAAAAGGGGGATTTTTCTGGTGGCTTCTCTGGATCATTATCGCCATCGGCTCTTTTATTTTATCCGCCGTCGTGTGGACTTGGCTCATCACAAACTTTGCGGGAGAAATCAAAGGCGGCCCCTTGACGATTCTCTGGGCTTCCGCGGTTTTTGGGAGCTGGCTTCTGACCATGGTTCCTATTATTCGCGCCAAGGAGCGCTATTGGAACCGCTTGAGTCGCGAAGATGAAACGAATGTCACGTGGTGGATCGGCTGGATTGCCCTTACGATCGCCACGTTCTTTGCCTCGGTCGGTTTCTGGAGCTGGTACTTTGCAAGAAACGGTGGAAGCATGCAAGACCCGGGTGCCGCCGGGCGTTGGGTCTTTACCGTGTTTGGAACGTGGATGATTGCGCTTCTTCCATTAATTGTGGTGATGTATCAAAAAGTGGACCGCGCTTATGAAAATGCGCGTCTTCGAAGAGAAGCCGGAGAAAATCTAAGACCGCGGCCAAAAACTGTTTTTATCGATTATTCAAAAAGGCTTTTGGAAGATTCGCTTGCGAAGAAACTCAAACGAATGCCCGCTACTATCAAAAAAGGGCGCCAAGCCGGGCATCTGGTCACGGCAGTCTTAAAGGATGGAAGAAAATTTGAAAATGTCTTTGTGGCCAATGCGCGCGAAGTTCTTGGAATTTACGGCCAGGAAAAACTTCCCTTTGAAATTCGAGAGATTGCCGATTTGGAACCGGTACCTTCCGAAAAACTTCCCGCCTTCTGTGAAGAAAACTGGCTCCGGTTAGACGGCCGCGGTTAGCTTTTGTAAATCAGGCCAATGACAAGGCCTGCGGCCAGACAATCGACAAAACTCGATCCGAGCCAGGCTAGATTCAGAACAAAAGGAATGGGAAGGACCACGTACCAAACAAAATTCTGGGCGGCGGCTAGAAAAACTCCCGCATAGAATCCAAAACGAAGCCCTTGGCCTAAACCCGGTTTCCCCGGTTCATACCCTTTCGAATAAAACCAAACGAGCGCCAGAGCAAAAAGAAATTGGCCGAGACTCATAAGCCACATTTTTGCCTGGGCTTCCGGCTGGGGCCGCCAAACGGATGCCGTTTGCTCATAAAGCCCCATTAAAAGTTTTCCGTGAACAATAAAATCCAAAACAAAAATCACCGCAAACGCCGCGGCGGCTGCCAGCATTCTTTTTTTCATGGAGTCACCCCCGATTCAACGTCAGTCTTGGTTTTTTGATCGCAGACACTTTTGATCGTTAGAGAGGGGGCTTGTTTGATTCCCTCTTCATAAGAAAACATAGGGATCGTTTCCCAGGGACAATATTTGGAGCAGAGGGCACAGCCGATACAGCGCTCGATATCCACTTCTACCAATTGTTGAAATTGGGCGTGCGGGACATTCGGCACAATTTCAATGCAGTCGACCGGACAAAAGGAAATACAAGCCTCGCAGCCCGTGCACCCCACCTGATCGATGACCGCAAGAAGGCGCGGATCACGTTTGCGGGGCGGTTTGCTTGCAATTAAAGGAGGCCGGGGGCCTTTACGTGCTGTATTTTCTGCCATCTGAAATCTCCCCCATCAGTTTATCGAATCCTCGCTAAAATCCAACCGAAAAAGAAAATCACGATCGAGCCGAGGAGGAGACTCATCGCCATCCACTCGCTTCTTTGAATTTCCGCCGCCCAAATCGCAGAAGGCAAAAGCAAGAGGCTGAGAAGCTGCAGTGTCCGTCCGAGAAAATAGAAAAATTTCAACGTTCAGGAAAACCGCGCATGTTCGATCCGCTGCAGACTCTCTTCTTTATGAAACCGTTCGTCCAACGCGATTCGGCGAAATAAATCGGCCTGGGAATTAAAGCGGCCGTAATCCTCGGCGAATTCACTTTCGAAAGGGGTCTCCTCAAGCGGAGGATTTTCACGGACAAATTCCATATATTCGTGTTCGGCGTGATCCTCAAAGTCCGCATTCAAGAGATAACTATAGGAAGGCCGGATCACATAAAGCAGCCAGCTCAAATGATAATAAAGGAAGGCCATGATCTGGGGAAGGATCCGGTGGAGAAAAAAATTCTCCCTGATTTTTTCCCGGTGAATCATCTCTTCCAAAATCAAAAGATGCCACTGCTCATTATCCTGTTGGCGACGGCTTTCTTGGACAAATTCGAAAATCCGGCGCGCGAAATCGGGCTTTTCGTACATGTGTGTGATGGCAATGTAGGCCACGTGCTCCCAAGCCTGATAAGGCACACGGGCGATTACCTCAAGGACTTTAAATTTGCTGATGTTTTTTCTTTTTCCATAAACCAAATCCATAAAAATGAAAAGAATCTCAGCAAAGAAGCCATAGGTACGCCTGGGCTGAGCCAATGTCACCATTTGTTCTTTTTTTAACTCGGAAGAATCCAGCGTTTTCATAGTGTTTATTATACACCTCCCAAATGCTAAAATACCCCCACGATGTCACCCACAGTTCTTCTTTTTCTACTCGTAAGCCCGCAACTGGTTGCCGGAAATCTTTTATCGGCATCTTTGGTCCCCGCCAAAATGGTTCCCACCACGGTACGCATTGATTTCGGGCCCGCCGGAAAACCCTCGATAGAAAAAGAAATTAAGATCCCGGAAGGCGCAACCCCCAAACAAGCGCTCGCCAAAATCTGCCCCTTTCAGTCGGGCGCCACTTGCTGCGATCCCGCGGAAGTGAAAGGAATCGACGGCGTTTCGGTCGACCCCCTGCAAAACCGGTGGTGGCAACTTAAAATAAACGGCACGAGGAAAAACGCGAGTCCGCACAAATCCCATTTGAAAGCGGGCGATGTCATGGAATGGATTTATTTTGAGGACAAGCAATAGGATTTTCTTTGCGGTTTTTTTTCTGGCTCTATCTCCTTACGCTCTCGGTTTTGATTTAGAAGGCGAAGTAAAACTTAAAACCCCCCTTCCCGCCCCCGAGTTTCTTGAAGTCCCCAAAGAGCACACGGAAATCTGCGGTACAAAAAAACGCTCTCCCCGGCTTGAAATCTCTCCTGAAGGCGGAGTTGCGAATGCCGTCGTAAAACTTGAAGGAATCACCCCAAAAGATTTTTCCATTCAGAAAGAATTTTCACTAGATCAAAAAGATTGTGAATTTTATCCTCACATCCTTCTCATTCCACAAGGCGCGACCCTTTCCATTGTGAATTCGGACGGAACGCTTCACAATGTGAGGGCTTTTAATGAACGGGCGGAAATGCTTTTTAATGATGCCATGCCGAAAAAAGGACAGGTTTTAAAAAAACGTTTCGACGAACCGGGCCGAATTACCGTCCGTTGCGGCATCCATCATTGGATGCACGCCGTCGCAGTCATAGAAGAGCACCCCTATTATGCGTTAACGGACTCATCGGGATATTTCAAGATCGAGGGAATCCCGGAGGGAAATTACAAACTTTCGGTTTGGCAGGAATCGCTCGGCGAGATGAAAAAAGAGGTGGGGCCAAAAACCGGTTTTCTGGTCCTTATGTACGGAAGTGATAAAGCATCCAATAAATAATGATGCCCGTGCAGGAGACGTAAAGCCAGATCGGAAAAGTGATCCGCGCAATTTTGACGTGAAGGTCGAACCGGCTTCTGAGGGCGCGCGCCAACGTAATCAAAACGAGAGGAATGATGACCACCGCAAGAATTGTATGAGAAATAAGAATCGTGAAATAAACGGGACGGATCCATCCAGTTCCTAGAAAATGAGTCGTGCCGTGAAAAAAATGGTATGTGAGGTAAGAGATTAAAAAAAGAGTGGAAGTGACCAGCGCCAAACACATACAAAGTGCGTGTCCCGTCCAGGCCCCCTGCCGAATCAAAATATAACCCAGAATAATCAGAAGAGCGCTCGTGGCATTGAGTCCCGCATTAAGCGAAGGAAGAGAGGAAAGAAGGGCGGGATTCATCCTTTATTCTCTAAAAGAAGTTTCGTGTCATAGACCAATTGTTTCACGTTGGCCGGCTCACTCATATCGTAATAACCCCGGATTTTCCCTGCGCCGTCCACCAAAATAAATCGAGTGCTATGCATCGCGGGATCATCAACACCACTTAGAAAAAAACTTTTCAACACTCGGTTAATTTCCTCTTTCGGACCCGTCAGAAAAAACCAGCGGTCTTTCTCGGCGCCAAACCGGTCGGCATAGGTGGAGAGAGCTTGGGGACTGTCTCGCTCGGGGTCTACCGTAATGGAAACAAAACGCACGCCGGAATCACGCGGAAACGTATCTTGCAGGGCTCGCATCTGGGCACTCATCAAGGGGCACTGGCCCGCGCAGCTTGTGAAAATAAAATCCGCAATCCAGGGCCCGCCGGCCAATTGGCTTTTGGAAAAAGTTTTGCCGCTTCGCTCGGTAAATTTAAAATCCGGAGCTTCGCCAAAGACCGCGAGGAGAGAACCTTCCGGCTCCGAAGTTTTTCCCGGCTGCATTCCATAATAGTGCCAAATAAGGAAAGTCCCCCAGGCCGCTAATCCCAAAAATAAAACACCGCCGATTAATTTACGCAAGGATCTCCTTTAATGCCATTTCTAACCGGGGAAACTGGAAGGAATAACCCAACTCCAGTGCCCGTTTCGGCAAAACGCGTTGTCCTTTTAAAAGAACGTCGGAGGCTTCGCCTAATAAAACTTTCACGGCAAATTCAGGAACGGGAAAAATCGCAGGCCTGTGCAGCGCGCGCCCGAGTGTTTTCGAAAAATCTTTCATTCGCACCGGTTCGGGTGCCGTGCCGTTGACGGCTCCCCCGGCTTCTTTTTTTTCAATGAGAAAATGAATCAGTCCGATCAAATCCGCGCGGTGAATCCAGCTCATCCATTGCCGGCCCGATCCGAGAGGCCCTCCCAGACCAAGGCGAAAAGGCGGAAGCATTTTCCCAAGCGCACCGCCGCCTTTTTCTAAAACAATCCCGATACGCAAACGAATGACTCGGACTCCCACTTCTTCCGCTCGCCGGGCTTCGGCTTCCCACGCCTTGCAAGTTTCTGCAAGGAAATCGTGTCCCGCAGGCAACTCTTCACTAAGCGCCCCTTCCTCATGAGGTCCGTAATAACCGATCGCTGATGCGTTTAAAAGAAAAGCCGGTTTTTTCCGTGCGCTTTTAATCGCTGCTACGAGTGAGCGCGTCGAAAGGATTCGACTCTCGGAAATTTTTCTTTTTTGTTCCGTGCTCCAGCGTTTGCCGATGATGGGCTCACCGGCCAAATTGATGACCCCGCCCACTCCTTCCAATTCCCTTTCCCACGTCCCGGTTTCCGGAGGATTCCAAAAAGAGTAACGCGTGCGGATTTCCGGCTTATTTTCAAGAGAAGAGCGCCGAGTCAGGACAACAACTTCATGACCTTTTTCAGTGAGACTCTCGCGCAAGGCATTTCCGACAAACCCTGTGCCTCCCGTCAAAAGAAGTCTCATATCGGCCGCTTGTCCAGAATCATCAAAAGAAAAAGAAACGCGAGGTAGAGGACGGAACTTTTAAAAAAAGAGCGGGAACGCGCATCGAGCTGGAAGGCCGTGCGAAAACTGGAAGCGATAAACCAGATTCCAAGTAAGAGTGCGCCTAGGTAATAAGTGGGGCTCATCATTCCCAAGACAGCCGGCACGAGACTTAACAAATGAACCCCGAGTGTATAAATCATAATCTCACGTCCGATCCGCTGGCCGGTAGGATCCACGACGGAGAGCATTCGAAAACCCGCTTTCGCATAATCTTCCCGGTAAATCCAGGCGATGGCAAAAAAGTGAGGGATCTGCCAAAAGAAAAGAATCGCAAAAAGAATCCAGGCCCCCGCACCCAGTCCTCCCCTCGCTGCCGCCCAACCGATCATCGGAGGAAGGGCGCCCGGGATGGCACCGATTAAGGTGCAAAGAGGAGTTTTTTTCTTAAGGGGAGTGTAAATAAAAAGATAAGTGATAAGAGTGAGTAACGCAAGGGAAGCGCAAAGAAGGTTCACTGCGAAAGCGAGTTCAAGAATCCCGATGATCGATAAAAAAATCCCGAGTAGAAGCGCTTGCCGGGGCTTGATTCGCCGGCTGGGCAGCGGCCGGTTTTGGGTGCGCTTCATCTGCGCGTCACTTTCCCTTTCCAAATATTGATTGAGCGCCATCGACCCCGCCGCCACAAAAGCGGTTCCGATCAAAGCCCGCAGGAGCATAAAAGAGTCAAAGGGTCCTCGCGAACCCCACAGATATCCCACGACCGTGGTCCAAAGGACAAGGAGCACCAATCGAAATTTGGTGATTTCCCAAAAAGTTTTCATACCACTGCCACTTTAGCGTTTCCCGCCCGAAGCGTCAAAACAACCATCGTTGCCAAAATCAGAGCGCCTAGAGTTTGATGAATCGTCGGAAAAAGAATAGAGGCGAGACCGGGCTGAACCGCTTTGATTTGTGTGAAGACAAAGGCTCCGATCCCGAGAAAAAATTCGGCTGTCACCAAAAATCCCAGAAAAAGAGCAAGCCGTAAAACTGGTTTTCCGTCGCCGGACTCACTCAAAACCCGGATGATCAAAAGAGCGGTCAAAATAAAAACCGCAAAAGCCCAGATGATATGCAGCCAGATCCAACGGCCGGTGTGCCGGACGACGGCCCCCAAGAGGATTTGGAAAAAAACTGCGGCAGCGGTCAAGCGGCTGTTTTTTGAAAGGGAGGCCGGCTCCTTTGTAACTTCCGATTTATAACCGGGTGAAAGAAGGGTGCAAAGACTTGCGGTCAAAGAGAAAAAAATCGGGCCCAAACAAGCATGGGCTACGGAAATCGGGACCGGAAGAAGATAAAGAACCGTAAGCCCTCCCAAAATCCCCTGCAAGACCACTGCGCCAAGACAGGCAATCGCGAGCCAACGAATCGATTTTTGTTTTTCGGTTATTCCAATCCACACAGTGAGAATCAAGGTGAGGAGTCCTACGGTTGAGGCAACTAAACGGTGGCTGTGTTCGAAGCGGATCCCCCCCACCATCGGCGGGAAAAGCCCTCCGTAAGAAAGGGGCCAGTCGGGAACGGCCAAGCCGGAATCGGTGCTCGTCACAAGACCGCCCATAAAAAGGAGGATGAAAGTGGTGAAAACCAAGATTTGTGAAAAACGATATTTTAACACTGAGGTTTTTTTAGAGAGAATGGGCGCCGCTTAAAGCAGCGCCCAAGTAAATGCCTATTAGCCTTTGAAAGTAAAGGAGGCTTCTGTCGAATCCGGAACTTTTACCGTTGCCGTCTGGGTGCCGTACTTTTCGTGCCAAGCTTCAATCGTATATTCGCCGGGCGGCAAATCTTTAAGGGTGAAGGTCCCGTCGTCTCCGGTCACTGCATAGAAAGGGTGGTCTACGACCCCGCCCCATGCACTCATCCACGGATGAACTTCGCACTTCACTTTCACCATGATTTCGGGCGAAGTGAAAGTCTTTGTGAGCTTCATGCCTTTCAGCGGCATCCCCAAATTGAATTCTTTGCTATTTTTGGGAAGGGCGTGGACATTGTGGAGCGTCTCATCATCATTGTGGATTTCAAAGGGTTGGTTTACCTGAATTCCGAAAACGTGAGGCTCGTAGTGACATCCCTTTTGATCAAAAACGACCGGCGTCTTGGGGGCTTCGAATTTTTGCCCTTGGAGACCTTCTTTCACATACACGAAAACATTTTTGAGTGTGCCGTTCGAATTAACGACCACTTCTTCGCTCGATGCCCCGCCTTTGTGTTGCAAAAGACAAACCGGATCGGCGTCCATCTTGATCGGTTGGGGCGTGGGAGCTGTTCCTTCGAACATCACTTTGCCGATGACGTTAGTCCCCTGCGCCTTGGCGCCTTGGGTAAAAATAAACACGAAAAGGGCAATGAGCCCCGTAGTTAACATCAATCCTGATAAAGGTTTTATGCGTTTCATGGCTAGCTTCCTCCTGATGTTCTTAGTGTAATGAAATTGGCGGGTTTGGTCAAGAAGGCGGCAGACGCTGCGCACGACGGGCCCAGACAAAACTTATGATTCCGATACCGCTTAAGACAAAGACCACCACCCCCAAAAGGAAAATGACGCCAAAGGTGGCTCCTTTTGTGAGGCTGGAATTGGGATCTCCGAAACAAACGCTACAGGCAAGGACCCAGAACTTCATCGGGGATTTACCTTTCTCATCTTGGCGATAAACCATACCAGGTAAGTCGTCAAAATTCCCGTCCCGATAAAAGAACCGATACCCAGAAGAAGATGCAAAAAGTTTTTTGAAGAAAAGTAGTCGCGGATGGCCCAGTAGCCAAAACCCAAAGTTAAAAGAGAAGCGAGGGAAATAAAAAAAATGTGAACGGCTTTGAGACTCATAACTTGGCCTCAGACCGAGGCGACAGGCAGGAAAAAAAGACCTGCCACGATGATCGCCGTCAGGAGGAGGATGGAAAAGATGATTTGTTTTTCTGAAATTAAATGCATGAAAAAAAGGGCGACGAGAGAGGCCTTCAGGGTGGCGATCGAAAGCGCCACGATCACAGCCTGATGAAACGGAAGGCGGAGATAGGACACTGCAACCGTGACCACCGTGAGAACCGCCAGGGCGGCAAAGACACTGATGTAAACCTTCACGTGCTTTTTAATTTCTGTTTCAGAGTGCTCCATAGGTACCTACAATAAATAGAGTACGGGAAAAAGAAAAATCCAGACAAGATCCACGAAATGCCAATAAAGGCCGGCGCATTCCACCCGGCCCATGAACTGCTCGGGCTCCGTTTTCCAGAGCGCGCTGCCGGGAAACAAAAGATAGGAATTAACGATGATTCCTCCGATGACGTGAAGGCCGTGCAAACCGGTCAATGCAAAATAAATAGCGTAGAAGTTGCTTGTGCTCGGAAAATGGTGGTGTTCAAATTTGTGGCCGTATTCAAACCCCTTTACCACAAGAAAAGTGAATGCGAGCAAAATGGTGAATCCCATATAACGCCGGTATTTTGAAAAATCCTTTAAGGCGAGCGAAGCCCAGGCCATCACCATCGTAACGCTTGAAGTAATAAGGACGATTGTATTCAAAGTCGCTAAGGGCACGTTCAAGAGATCCGATCCACGCGGCCACGAAGGTGCGCCCGTTCGAAGCAGGATGTAAGCCGAGAAAAGCGCGCCGAAGAGCATCACTTCTGAGGCGAGAAAACACCAGATGCCGAGTTTGGAATTGGTGACACCCGTCACCGGATGCGGTTTTGAGATGTAACGGATAAGGCCCGGACTCGACATTAATTTTCCTCTTTCATTGCCTGCGGCCAAAAATCGTGCTTCTGGCCGGGGACGCTGTACTCATAAGGCCCGCGATAGACCTGCGGTGCTATGGAAAAATTTCCGTGAGGCGGAGGCGAAGGAGCCGACCATTCCAAGGTGGTGGCTTCCCAGGGATTCGCATCGACTTTTTTTCCAAAAAAAAGACTGCCAAAAAAATTAAGGACGAAAGGAATCTGCGAAAGCCCCAGGCCCCAGGCGCAAATCGACATAAAAACATTGAGAGGTTGAACGGGTTGGGCATGCGCATATTGGATCGGATCATAAAGGCGCCTTGAAACTCCGGCCAGCCCCATAATAAACATCGGCATGAAGACTCCGTTGATGAAAAAAAGCGAAGGCCAAAAATGGAGTTTGCCTAAAAATTCCCACATTTTTCTTCCCGTGACTTTCGGGAACCAGTGATAAATTCCCGCGAAAAGTGCAAAAAGAGTTCCCGGTGCCACGACATAATGAAAATGTCCGATGACATAATAAGTATCGTGCAAGTGAATGTCCGCAGCGGCGAGGCCGAGCGGCAGGCCGGTGAGGCCCCCGATGCCAAACATGGGCAAAAAAGTAACCGCAAAAAGCATGGGCGTATTGAACCGGATCGAGCCCCCCCAAAGACTGAGAGCGAGAGCGGTCAGAATTACCACTGACGGAATGGAAATGATCATCGTGGTGATTTGGAAAAAAGCGCTCATTTTCGTTCCCATGTTTGTTAAAAACATGTGGTGGGCCCAGACAATGAAAGACATGAAGCCGATGAAAATCACCGAATAAACCATGGCTTTATATCCGTAGATCGGCTTTCGCGTGTTGCAGGCAAGGACTTCGGCCACGATTCCCATCGCGGGAAGAATGAGAACGTACACTTCGGGATGGGCCAGAAACCAGAAGAGGTGCTGCCAAAGAAGGGGGTTCCCTCCCCCGCTGACCGGCACGACATTTCCGCTCACGACAAGTCCGCTCGGTAAAAAGAAGCTCGTATGAAGGAGACGATCCATCAATTGAAGGACGCCCGCGGCTTCAAGCGGCGGAAAGGCCAGAAGGAGAAGAAAACTTGTGACAAATTGGGCCCACACAAAAAAGGGAAACCGGAAAAAGGAAAGCCCCTCCGCCCGAAGCTGCACGATCGTCACGATAAAATTAATCGAACCCAAAAGAGAAGACGTGATGAGAAAAATCATTCCGATGAGCCACATAGTTTGGCCCGTTGTCGCAATATCGGCCAGCGGCGGGTAACTGGTCCAACCGGATTGGGCGGCACCGCCGGGTGCAAAAAAACTTGCGATCATCGTAACGCCACCCAAAAAATAAACCCAGTAGCTCATCATGTTGAGCTTCGGGAAAGCCATGTCCGGCGCCCCAATCTGGAGCGGTACCAAATAATTTCCGAATCCGCCCACGGCAAGCGGTACAACGCCCAAGAAAACCATGATCGTTCCGTGCATCGCGCCGAGCTGGTTGTAAAATTCAGGGAGCATGATTCCGCCCACCATCATCGACTCATTGAAAAGATGGCCGATAAAAGGAACCGGCTGACCCGGATAAGCCAATTGCCACCGGAGGAGCATCATTAAGCTGAATCCGAAAAGCAGAAATAAAAGGCCCGTTATCGCGTATTGAATCCCGATCACTTTGTGATCGACTGAAAAAATATACTTCCTCCAAAAAGGAAGATCGTGAGAATGATTTTTACCGCTCATGACGTGGGGGTGGATTCAGTTGAGGGAATTGGTCGGACGTCCGACCCATTGGCGGGAGGTTCGGGAGCGGGCGGCTTGGGCGCCGTCTCATCGAGCCACTTTTGGAAAACTTCTGGGGTATCGACCGTAAAAAATCCGCGCATCCGATAATGGCCGAGCCCGCAAAGCTGTGCGCAGGCGATTTCAAAATTGCCGGTTTTGTTCGCTTCAAACCAAATGGGAGCGACTTGGCCCGGGATGACGTCGCGCTTCACCCTCATCACGGGAAGAGAGAAACTGTGGATCACGTCTTTAGAAGAGAGGCGCGCAATGACGGGCTTATTCACTGGAATATGGAGCTGATTGACGGTGACAATGTCGTCTTTACCCGCCGGATCTTCCGGATCCAAACCAACGGGATTCGTGGGCCCCATTAATTTGATATCGGTCTTTCCGAAAATGCCGTCCAGGCCGGCGTAGTGAATATTCCATGCAAATTGTTCGGCCACAATCCGCACCTCAAGTGATTTCGCAACGGGCGGAAAATCATTCCGGACATGGCTTACCACCGGAAACGAAAATCCCACAAGAAGCAGGATTTCAAAAAGAGCAACACCCACTTCGGCATACGTGGGGGCTTTGAAGTGATTGAGTTTATAGGCAGCTTTGTGACCGGGCCGCGCGCGAAACCGAAGAAGAGCCATTATGAGAAAAATAAACCAGCCAATAAAAAGAACCGCCATGAAAATATGGATGACATAAATCAGCCGGTCGATTTCTGCGCCGTGGACCGAAGCGTTAAAGGGAAGCCCCCAACCGTAATATTTCACTTCTGGACCCACTCCCCCGAGCGCAACTGGATGGACTCTCCCGGTTTGGCTTTGCCACGCTGGACTTCCGCAAAGATTTCGCGCACTTTGGCAATTCCTACAGGCCCGAGTCCATTTTGTTCCGCAATGGTTTGGTAAATAATTTCCCGGTCCTGATTCTCGCCCGCAGCAATATTTTTAACTTCCGGCAAATCTTTCAGGACTTTCACCATTCCCTGATTGTCCTCGCCGATAACGCCCTGCTGTTTCAAGTGTTGAAGTTGGCTAAACCGCGCCTGACGGCTTTGAATGGCTTGTTGGACGGCCGGCGTGATTTGTTTGAGATCGTAGTTCTCGGCCTGAGCCCCCCGCGGAAGAAAAATGAGGGCTGCCAAAAAAAATAGGGAAATAAAACGTTTCATTAGATTAAGCTCCCTTGGCGACCATGTCTTCAATGCCGACGGCCGTCTTTTTGAGTCCGCGGATATCCACCACGACATTGGCATTGATTGTGATCGGGCGGTTTGGGTCCCCCACGGCCTTCACCGTGCAGCCGGCAATCACTGCCATCCAAAGAATAAAAATAACCGATCGATAGTTCATTGGGTAACTTTAAGTAAGCCCGCTAACTGGGCTAATTGTAAAAAAGCGTTCTTTTCGTCAATCCGGATATCGATATTCAAATTGAGCACAAGATTATAATCGGGAATGGCGATGTGGAGAAATACTTTCATTTGGTCTGATTTGGCCAGTTCCAATTGAAGGGAAGCGTCATGAAAACCAACGATTCCCCCCGTTGCGATGAGATGATCCATTTTTTGCCGGATCTCCAACTGCTGGGGAAGATAAGGTTTCAAAATATCAAAAAAGCGGGATTGGATTCGCCCGCCCGGTTCTTGGACCCGCAGATTCGCAGCGCATAAAACTTCTCCCGCCGCATTCACCCGGAAAGTGACTTCCCCCCGGAGCTCCCCGCTCGCACCGGAAAGATTCTCAGGGTTGAGCCATTCGACTTCTTGAAGGTCCAAACTTTTTACTTCCGCCTTCAGATCGGCAAAGCCCTCCCGGCCTCCGCGGAGATGAATCGTTCCTTGCACCCCTTGATGGGCTGAGTGGCCGGGGCGAAGTCCTTTAAAAATTAAAGCGAGCCCTTCTTTTGAGAAAAAATCAAAAAGCGGCCCCTGCGAATCAATTGATGAGATTTCAAATGGGACCGGACCTGCGTCGGAATGCAATTGCCCACGGAGATTTCGAAGATGAATCTTTAATTTCGGATCAAGCCTCGCCTCCTCGAGACGGATCGAGCCGTCAAAAAATTCCTTCGTGTTTTGATTGAAAAGGGATTCAAAAAGCCGGCGCTCGATGGGCCGGCGAAAGCTAAAAACCAAGACCAGAAAAACCAGGCTGGCTGCAAAAAGAAGGAGGAGGACCCGCGAAATTCCTTTTTTCATGAGTGCTCATTATAACAACTCTGAAAAGTTCTTGTTGATTGAGAAAAAACTTCCCGCTACCCTGCATCTTATGAATCCTCGAAAAAGAGCCCTCATCACGGGAGCCTCAAGCGGCATTGGTTATGAGCTCGCCTGGATTTTCGCCCGGGAAGGTTACGACCTTGTCCTTGTATCAAGAAATGAACAAAAGCTGCGGCAGCTCTCGGATGAAATCAAACAAAAATACGATGTTTCGGTCAGGGTGCTCCCCAAGGATTTATCCCTGTCACGCTCGCCCGCGGAAATCTTTATCGAACTAGAGCAGTCCTCCCTTCCCATCGACATCCTAGTCAATAATGCGGGTTTCGGAACGTACGGCCCCTTTGTCGAGACCAGTCTTTCTGACGAGCTTGATATGTTGCAGCTTAATATGGTTTCTCTCACCCACCTGACCAAATTATTTCTCAAGGACATGCTCAAGCGCGGATACGGAAAAATTTTGAACGTCGCTTCCACGGCCGCCTTTCAGCCCGGTCCTTTCATGGCCGTCTATTACGCGACAAAGGCCTATGTTCTTTCTTTTTCTGAAGCACTTGCGGAGGAGTTGCGGGGGACGAACGTAACCGTTACTTGTCTTTGCCCGGGGCCTACGGTTTCCGAATTTGGCAAAAGGGCGGGCGTGGGGAATATTCTTCTTATGAAGGGGCGAATGATGGATTCGAAAAGTGTTGCGGAAATTGGATATCGTGCCTTAATGAAAAATCAAAGGGTGGCGGTGGCGGGACTGATGAACCGGCTGCTGGTCATGGGCTCCAAACTGGCCCCCAGAGGTCTCACGACGCGAGTGCTTCGGATTTTACAAAGAGAACTAGTGAAGTAAAAGCTTTGCTTTAAAAAACAGAAAATTTGATGTACCGGCGAGGATTTTTCTTAAAATCTTTAATCAAATCTTCCGTCGCTTCTAAAACCACTGTTGTCTGTCGAAGCGTCTTGTCAAAATCAGCGGCCGATTCGCCCTGAAGAAGGTGGCCCTCCGGAAGGGGTGGGCTGGTTTCGGTCCCGGCAGAAATATCAAGATAGCGGTCCCCCAACATTCCCTGAGTTCTTACCGCAGGGACGGAGTCTGTTTTGATGCGGTTTCTCACATCCCTCCTCACTTCCGCCGTGACTTCGATCTGATTTGTCTTTTCATCGTCCACAAAACGGATTTGCGTCACCCGTCCGACAACCATCCCGCTCATCGTCACGGAGGATCCTTTTTTGAGACCTCCCACATCGACCAGGTGGGCTTTGAGAAAAGCGGCCTTTTGAAACAACAGGCCCTTGTCTCCCCCCACCAAGGTGATTCCCAAAATCAAAAGTGATAGCGCGGTGAAGGTAATCAAACCCACGCGAAAATCACTCCACGCTTTTTCCTGATTATACCGGGTCATCGATACTCCTTTGCGGGATCGAGGAAGGCCTGTACCCGCTTGTCATTATTTTGTTTGAGGGCTTCGGGAGTTCCTTCAAAAATAAATTTTCCGTCGTGAAGAAGAACGATCGAATCGGCAAAACGTAAGGCACTCCCCACATCATGGGTCACGATGACCAGAGAGGTCGCCGCATTTTTTTTTAATTTCAAAATCAATCGTTCGATATTAAAGAGGTTGATCGGATCGAGCCCCGTCGTGGGCTCATCAAAAAGAAAAATTTCCGGGTCCGGAGCAAGCGCCCTCGCAATCGCAACTCTTTTTCTCATTCCGCCGGAAAGTTGCGAAGGCCGAAGCTTGGTGGTTCCCTGTAAGCCGACGAAAGCGAGGACTTCGTGAACCCGCTTCTCTGCTTCTTCTTCATTAATTAAGGAGTGTTCCCGCAACCGGAAACTCACGTTATCCTCCACCGACATCGAATCAAAGAGCGCGCTGTGTTGAAAGACCATGGCCATCCGGAGACGGATTTTCACGAGGTCGCGTTCGGGCAGGCCGGAAATCGCTTTTCCGTGAACATAAATTTCTCCGTTCTTAGGTTTAAGAAGACCCAGGATGGCTTTTAAAATCGTGCTTTTGCCGACACCGCTCGGGCCCAAAATCACTTTGGTTTCCCCGCGACGGATATCCAAATCGACTTGGCGCACGACTTCGTTCGTCCCGTAATCGAGCGTTACGTCTTTTAATTGAATGACCGCTTCGCTGGCTACCACCATGTCACGATAAAAATTTTAGTGAGGAGAAAATCCACCGCCAAAATTGAAATGGAGGAAATCACCACCGCGCGCGTCGTGGCCTGGCCCACGCCGCTGGAACCGAAGGTGGTCGATATGCCGGAATAGCAAGCCACGATCCCGATGATAAAACCAAAAGTGAGGGACTTCACGAGTCCTCCCCAAACAAAAGCCGGTGTCAGAACTTCAAAGACCGAGTCCCAATAAAAAAATGAACTCACCTGAACGATTTGGCAGGCGATGACCCAGCCGCCGATAAAAGCCATGCAGTCACAAATAATAGTGAGGAGCGGCATTACCAGAGTGCAGGCCACAAGACGCGGCTCTACCAATTTTTTTATAGGATCACTTCCTTCCGCCCGAAGCGCATCGATTTGTTCCCCGATCGCCATGGAGGCAAGCTCGGCAGCGATGGCCGATCCGGCGCGTGCTGCCACCATCATGGATGAAAGGACCGGTCCCAGTTCACGGATCACGGTCGTTCCGATGGTACGCCCGATGTAAGAAGTCGCTCCGATATTGCGCAGTTCCACAATTCCCTGCATGGCGAGGACCAAACCCATAAAAAGCCCGGTGAGCGTTACGATCGGGAGGGAACCCACGCCGATCTCGTCCATCTGCCGGCGGGTGATGGAGCGCCTATAAGGGGGCGAAAAGGCCGAGAGGACCGCGGTTTTCGTGAAATTAGCGAGGGCGCCCAGCTCCATAAAGAAATCCAGGAAGTATTGAAAGGGGTTTTTGACCAAAAAAAGGGCGATTTTGTTCATCGGGTTATGGATTATTTATCGCCCGTTTAGGGCTTGCGCTTAATGAGCGCCGGAAGAGGAGTGGGAAGTTTCTTCTTTAGAGTACTGCTCGAGGTAATCGCGGAGGGCCTGAATCTGTTTCGCAGCGTCCCCTCCCAGGACATCTTGAGAGGGACTTTGGCCTTCAGGGAAGAAGGTGGGCATCATGGTTCCGGGCTGCAGCGCCTGGGGATCTTTCAGCCATTCGGAAATCCACTGGGGCTTGAGCCGGTTCTTTGCCAACGTAAGGTCCGGGGCCAGGAAAGAGGCGCCCAGAGCGGCGGCCTTTTTCGGCTCGTGACATTTCGCACACTGAAACATATCGAAGAGCTTCTTTCCGGCTTCAAGGGCTTCAGGGGTGGGCTTGGCCTGGGCTTCGGGCGATACGCTTTCAAAAAAGATTTCCTTGCCGGCCACGTGAGAAAAATATTTTAAAAGAATCGTCAGCTCCTCGTGAGAGAAATCAAACGTGGGCATGTGAATTTTAATCCACGGCCGAATGGTGGAAGGATTTTTCAAAAATTCGTAAAGCCAGGTTTCCTGGACTTTGGCTCCCTCGCCTTCCAAAGGCGGCGGCGCAAGACCCGGATCTTCTAAGAGTTCTTTAATCCGCCCTCCTTTTCCGTCAACCACATGGCAGCCCTGGCAATTTAATTTGGCAATGAGCAGCCGGCCCGCTTCAATTTCTTCTTCTTTCAAGTTGAGGCGTCTTTCCATCTCAAGCGGGATCGGCGCTTCCACTTGGCTCAAAAGAAAAGTCGTGAGGGAACGAATTTCATCATCGGTAAGATCAAACTGGGGCATTTTTAATCTTTCAAAATAATCTTTGATTTTCCCCTGATCAAAAATCCGCGGCTCTTTTAGTTTTTGGACAAACCAGGCCTGGCGGGTTTTCTCGATGGGGACGAAACCAAAATCCAGCCGATCCACTTCCTTCATTCCTTCATTCGAAAGTTCGGTCCCGATGGGTTTTGCGTCCTTGAAGCCTGCGATGTCGTGACAGGCAAAACAGCCCTGATGGGCAATCATCTTCTCTCCCAGAAAAACGAGTCTTGCATCCGGATCCATCTTGGCAAGTTCTGCCGTCGCTTCTTCTTTCCGCATCTTTGTCCGCATGAAGCCGAGAACCATCTCGTCCACACGCCCGGGCTTCACCTCCGAAAGAGACGTCTTCTCGAATTCTTCATTACGTAACGTCAGCAAATAACTCGTAATGTCGGAGGCCTGTTCGTCGGTGAGCCGGAGACTCGGCATCCGTGTGTCAGCCTGGTAATGTTTGGGATCTTTCAGCCAGGTAAAAAGCCAGTCGCGCGTCACTTTGCTTCCCATTCCGGAAAGATTGGGTCCGTGGGTGCTCACTCCCACATTTCCGACTGAGTGACAACCGAGGCATCCCATTTCTTTGAAAAGTTTTTCGCCTTCTTTCGCATCTCCTTTCTTGGGGGCCTTCGTGAGTTCCACTGGCTGGGACTGTTTCATTAAATAAGCCGTGATTCCCGCAATCGTCGCCTGGCTTTTTTCCCGATCTTCCGCTGAGCCGGTGTTGCTCAGATGGAAAATTCTCGGCATGTGAGTGGTCGGCCGGAAGGCTTTGGGATTTTGGAGCCAGCGCACGATCCAATCTTTTTCAAGTTTTGTCCCCACATGTTCCAAGTTGGGGCCTACCTTCCAAAGATGCTCGAATCCTTCTATTTTGTGACAACCGAAACAACCCAGGGTCCGGACCAGACGCCGGCCTTCGTTTAGCTTGTCAGCCTGGGGAACATCCACCACTCCTTTATGGCATTTCGCACAAGAGGCCTCGGTATAATTTAAAGGAAGCATCTTGGCGTCCCACTTCTCGAGCGGATGCCAATGATATTTTTTCTCCCAGGCCTTTTTTTGTTCCTCATTTTGAGGGGTGTGAGCGGAATCTTTGAAGCTAAGCGAGTGTCCGTTGCCGCCGTGGCATATCGTGCAGCCGAATTTTTCCAGAGAATGAGGAGAATCCGATCCCATAAAAAGATCCAGCTTCGGATGGGTGCGGAAAGGCTGGGGGGCGTCTTCAAAACCTTTTTGATCAATTCCTAAATGGCAAGTCGTGCAGCGGTCGACCTTCTGGACTTTGGTGAAATGGTAATCGTCATAAAGGTCTTCCAAAACCACTTGTTGGATTTGAAGCGTGGGTTTTAAAAAATCGATCATGGGGGCGTCGAGCAGGGCTTTGACGAAAGTTGGCTTGACCTGCGTGAGTTTTCGCTTGGCCCGATCCACTTCCTGAGTGAGATGCTCACTCTCTTTTTCCAGGCGTTTCTCCTCCGCTTTTAGACGATCGACCTCTGCCTGCTTTTCATCTTTTTGTTTTTCAAGACCCTCGACTTGAAGTTTGGCCGCTTCTAGTTGAGGAATAATGGCGGCCAGCTTGGTTTGATAGTCTTTCGCCCGCGGGTCTTTATGGGCCATGTATTCTTCGACGAAGTATTTATAAGAATCATTGTATTGTTTGAGTTCTTGATAGCGTGCACGGATGCGAACTAACTGATTTTCGATGCGGTCCATTTCTCTTTCGAGTTTGCGGTAGAAGGGTTTTTGCTTTTTAAAGTCGGCCTCGGCCTGCACGTGCTCTTTCTGGAGCTCTTCGAGTTTTTTCTTGTCTATTTTTTCCTGGTCGGCCCGAAGTTCCGCCTGTGTTTTTTCATATCTAAGCCGGATGAATTTTCGCTGCCAAGCTTTCCACTCACGGGAATAATCCTGCCCCACCATCAAGAGAAGAGAGATCAAAAGGGTTATGCCCGCAATGGCAAACCACATAAAGGTCTTCTCGATGCTGTAGAGCGAAGGGGAAGGTTTGGCCACGGGAGTGCGCGGGGTCAGATGTTAAAGAAAAATTCGGGGATGGCCACGATGTATTTCAAATTGAAAGCCCATCTCAAATACATCTTGATGGGAAGGGAAAGCATCGTAAGGAGAAGCATCACGAGGATGATGTAACGAGGCGCGCCTAATTTTTCATAATAACGCTTAAAAACTGTTTTGGAGAGAAAGTAGGGCGGAAGCAAATAGTACAGCCCCACTAAAAGGATCCCGGGGAATTCGCGGATCAACCAAAATTTCGGAAGCCCCCAGCCGAGCCCCTTCACAAAAATATACTGCGAGAGGTTCACATTCAGAAGCGGCACCACTTTGTGGACATCCCACGCTTCAAAAGGCCCGAAGAAATTCCAGTTGGGGCCGCGCAGAAAAGTTCCGGTAACAATTAAAAGGATCCACATGATCCAAAACCCGAAAAGAAAAACGGTGATGCCGAAACGCCTTTGTTTGAAAGAATAATAACCCGCGGTCTTGGGGTCGCGGTCAATATAAGGAATAGCACACAAACCTATGATGATCATCGTCGGAAGAAGCACGCCCGCAATCCAGGGGTCATAATAAACAAGCATCTCCTGCAGGCCGAGAAAATACCACGGCGCTTTGCTGGGGTTCGGTGAAATCGTCGGATTGGCAGGTTCTTCGAGTGGCGCCTTTAATAGAAGGGACCAAGCCACAAGGCCGATGGCATAAAAAAGGGCCACCACAAATTCGATAAAGATGAGATAGGGAAAAACCAGGACCTTTTCGTTGCTCTCCTGTGCTTCGATAGTCGGCTTGCCCTCTTCCATGCGCGCATCATTCGTGACCGCCCTTCTCAGGGCATACCAGGTGAAATAACCGAAAATAAAAATCAAAGCGACGATGGGAACATTGTCGGGCGCCGTGATAATTTTCCGGAAATTTTCATCGGTGAGGCCGATCCCGAAAAAGGAAAGAACCAGAACCAGGAAGCCTCCTGCCACCCAGGGATGCGTGGACTGCCGGGGGAAAGTCAGAAAGAGAAAAAAGACGATGATGGCGCCTGTGAAAATCGTAACTGGGGAAGAAATTGAATCGATGAACGTTTTAAAAGCTTCGATCATAGGGGTCCGCTAATACCACCGTCTTTTCGAATGCGCCAAAAGTGAACGGCCATGAGAATCACGGCCGCTGTCGGAATGGCCACGCAGTGGAGGATATAAAATCTGAGAAGGGCTCCCGCGCCGACAAAACGCCCGCCCAAGAGCGCAAAACGGACGTCACTTCCCGCATGAACCAATTGAATATCTCCGATGCTCAAAAGTGCCGCGCCCGGGCCTTCGTGCCCCAGAAAAGGAGTGGCCCGCGCCATGTTACTTCCCACCGTGATGGCCCACATCGCGAGTTGATCCCATGGAAGAAGGTAGCCGGTGAAACTGAGAAGCATCGTCAAAACCAAAAGAATCACGCCAATCACCCAATTAAATTCCCGGGGCGGTTTGTA
>OBEQ011285952.1_pt1 | contig 62648 bp, 53 predicted proteins | sample 1670901 | NCBI WGS metagenome assembly OBEQ01 (sample SAMEA104232315, study PRJEB22302) | groundwater metagenome | biome: forest; feature: aquifer; material: groundwater | place: USA | collected 2011-08-07 | depth 5.4 m
GACCCCACCAATCTTAGCATTCGCCTTTTCAGTTCTATTCGAACACGGCTCATGCTGCGATTTTGGAGGGGTCTTCGTCGCAAATTTCATTTGCTCCTTGACATTTAAAATGGGATGTGATGTAATACGCATAGATTTAGCAAGGTTCTTCGGGAAAAAGTTTCCACAAGATGTGAAAAAAATTTCTAATTAACCTAATTGTCCTAATTTCTAAACTATGCCTTATAAAAAAACAACTCCTGTAAAAGATTCAGCAAAATCAGTAGATGAGATAATCGGTTCTCCCACTGTTGTTCCTGTCGTACCTGTTGCGGAGACTCCGGTTGCGCCAGTCGTGCCAATTCCGCCGGTTGCACAACCAGTTTCAGCTCCTGTTGCACAACCCGCGCCATTTGTCCCAACTCCTGCTCCTTCTTATGGTTATCAAAGAGAAACTTCAGTTACTGTTGAGGTTTCAGGAATTTTAGATATCCAGCCTGAAGGTCACGGATTTTTGCGCCCCAAATTTATTCCGTCTCAAAGAGATGTTTATATTTCCCAATCACAAATAAGAAGATTCATGCTTCGTCCGGGAGATTTAATTAAAGGTGTCGGACGTCCTCCCAAAGATACGGAAAGATATTTCGGACTTTTGAAAGTAGAAACAGTTAATGATATGCCGGCTGATGATTCTTTGAAAAGACCATATTTTGACGATCTCACTCCTGTTTATCCCAAAAAACAAATCATGCTTGCTACAGGTAAGGCTCCTTTGTCAACCCGTATGATTGATTTGGTTTCTCCAATCGGATTTGGACAAAGAGGAATGATAGTTTCACCTCCAAAAGCCGGAAAAACCACAATTCTCAAAGAAATTGCAGCAGGAATCGCGCAAAATTATCCCAAAGCGCATTTAATGGCAGCTTTGATAGGGGAACGCCCTGAAGAGGTAACAGATATTGCGCAATCTGTAAAAGGAGATGTCGTTGCGTCTCATTTTGACGAGCCGCCTGATGCTCAAACCAGAGTTGCAGAAATAACTCTGGAAAGAGCAAAAAGGTTGGTTGAAATGGGGATAGATGTTATTATTCTTCTTGATTCTATAACCCGTCTTGCAAGAGCTTACAATTTGTCTGTTGCCCCATCAGGAAGAACTTTGTCTGGAGGATTTGATCCTGCAGCTTTGTGGCCGGCAAAAAGATTTTTCGGAGCAGCAAGAAATTGTCAAGAAGGTGGAAGCTTAACTATTATCGGAACCGCATTGGTTGATACAGGTTCCAGAATGGATGATTTGATTTATGAAGAATTCAAAGGAACTGGAAATTTAGAGTTGCATTTGGACAGAAGACTTGCAGACAGAAGAATTTTTCCTTCAATTGATATTGCTCGCTCAGGAACAAGACAGGAAGAATTATTGTTATCTGAAAAAGATCTGAAAAAAGTTTCTACAATGAGAAGAATGATTGATATGCTCGGACCGGAAGAGCGAACAAGTATATTTGTAGAAAGAATTTCAAAAACTGCTACCAATGAAGAATTCCTCGAAAGCCTTGGAAAAGGATAATTCTTAAATTTCAAATTCAAAATCTCAAGTTCCAAATAATCTCAAAAATAAAAATGTTCAAAATACAGAATGTTTTGAATTTAAGTATTTGGAAGTTGTCCCGCCACAGCGGGATCCCGCATTTGCGGTGATAATTTATTTGGGATTTGCAATTTTGAATTTGTGATTTGACTCTGAGACCTATTTTTGGTACTATTTCTCCTCAACCATGATTAAACCCTCCCTTAGTTTTTTCATTGCCGGATTTTCTGATTTTTCTAAATTTTGTAAATTTTTTGCCTCTTATTTGAAGTCCAAAGTCATCACTCTTTCTCAGATTTTCGAATCCTACAAAAATAATCTTGTCAAACTCTTTACTATGAAAAGAGGCCGTTATAACAGGCCGTTCATGCATGTGGCAGCCATGGCTGTTCTGGGAATAGGAGTAGTTGTTTCCCCATTTTTGGCAGATACATATCCTATATTTGCTAGCGCAGAACAAAATGCTCTTCAAATTAACTCTGCAGTTTCCGAATCAATCGCGCTTGACGCAGATGTTTTCCAGACGAGCATTTCTCTGAAACCAAGAGATAAAATTCTTGACTATACTGTTGAAAGAGGAGATACGCTTTCGACAATCGCGGAAAAATTTGGAATATCAATTGAAACTATCCGTTGGGCAAATAATTTAATTAACGACAATATTACGGTTGGTGATAGTCTTAAAATTCTGCCTGTTACGGGAATTGCATACAAAGTTGCAAAAGGGGAGTCGGTGTACTCAATTGCTAAAAAATTAGATACGGATCCCCAAAAAATAGTTGATTTTCCATTTAACGACTTTGCAAATCCTGAAACATTTTCTTTGGTTGAAGGACAGATATTAATAGTGCCTGATGGCGTAAAGCCCGCAGAACAACCGACCTTTAGGCGGCAGGTTTTCATAGCTTCAGGCCCTGTCACAATTTCAGGATTGGGTTTCACATGGCCGGTTAGGGGAATAGTAAGTCAATTTGCAGCCTGGTATCATATGGCGCTTGATATAACTTCACCTTTTGGTTCGCCTATTGTTGCAGCCCAAAATGGAGTTGTATCAGGCGTGAGTGTTGGCACGTGGGACTCAGGTTATGGAACTAATGTTTGGGTCAGAAACGGTAATGTTGAGACTCATTATGCTCATATGTCCGGAGTAAATGTTTCTATTGGCCAATCGGTTAGTGCCGGATCAACAGTTTTAGGCTGGATTGGTATGACAGGTAGAACCACCGGTCCTCATGTTCACTTTGAGGTTATTAAAAACGGAGTTCTGGTAAATCCACTTCCTTATCTTCAATAAAAATTAAATAATTATAGAATTACGGATTAAAAAATTAACGAACTTAATTCGTTAACTCGTTAATGCGTTAATTAATAAAATTAGTAGTGGACCCGAGGGGAATTGGACCCCTTTCTACTCCATGCCATGGAGTTATACTACCGGTGTACTACGGGCCCGGTAAATCAAATGTGTGGACCTGAGCGGAGTCGAACCGCTGATCTCTGCAATGCGAATGCAGCGCATTACCAACTGTGCTACAGGCCCGAGACTATCAATTATTCTACCATACTCTGTTTAAAATTTTTGGTGCTTGCAATTCTGTTTAGTAATAGGGTATAATTACATAAATATATCCATCCTCCTTTCTCTAGATTCTAGATGAAAATGGTAGGCGGGAATTTAGAGATTTAATGATAAAAAAGATCCAATCAAACAAGTCCTCGGTGTATTCTTTTTTCGTGTTTAAGAAAGATTTATTGAGAGGGGGTGAATAGTAAATGGCAAATTTTCAAGATCAAAATTTAACATGCCGCGATTGCGGTAAACCTTTTGTATGGACAGCTTCTGAGCAAGAATTTTACCAACAGAAAGGCTTTCAAAATGCACCAGTTAGATGCCCAGCATGTCGTGCGTTAAAAAAGGCCCGTATGGATGGAAATCGTGGAGGAATGTCTTCCGGACAATCCTTTCCGATAACTTGCGCGAACTGCGGCAAGAGTGATACAGTACCTTTCGAACCGAAAGGTAATAGACCAGTCCTTTGTAAGGATTGTTTTAGAAAACAAAGAGAAACTGCATAAGATTCTTTTTGGTATCGAAAGTATCACGGCGTTTGAAATTTATTTCTTTCGTGATACTTTTGATATTTCCCCTTTATCTCAGAATTCTTGAAATCAAAATGTCAAGAAATCAAGGTCAAGAGCGTCAAAAGTATCCAACTTCAAGAATTCCGATTTACTTAGAGGAGCTAGTTGCGACATTTGGCGCAGGAATTGCTACCGGCGGATTCTGTGGAGGAAGCTGCGCTTTTGGTTGATCTACATTCAGACCATTATTTCCGGAAGATGTTGTAGAAGAGGCAGCTCCTGTGTTAATTTTAGTCATTAGAGCATCAATTTCTTTGTTAATTTGATCCAAAGTAGTTTTGTCATTGGTGACAAGGCTTTTCACTATTTGATATTGTGCTAATGCATTCTGCAAGTCTCCTTTTTGTTCCAGGGTATGACCCAAATTGTAATGTGAATTTGCATAGTCAGGTTTTAGAGCTATTGCAATCTGGAATTGATTTTGGGCATTATCCCATTGTTTAAGCTGGAAATAAATGCCTCCCAAACTTATATATTGTTGTGGGTTATTTGGGTCAAGATTTATGCTTTGCTGGGCTGTTGCGATTGAAAAACTTTCCGCATTTTGACCAAAGCCAATAAGTCCTCTATAAATCGAGGATAAATTCTGCCAGTTGGCATAAGTTTGAGGAGCAACCGTCGTAGCTGCCCGGGCAGCATTTATAGATTGCTGTATAAGAGTAGATATATTTTGCTGAGTAGTTTCATCCGGCTTGGTATCTTTTGGCTGTTGAGACGCAAGGCTATTGGCTAACGCAAGATTTGTTTGAGAAAAAACCCTATAAAATCCATCTCTATATGGGAATGTTGAAATTGCTTTGGCCTGTTCTTGATAAGTCAAAGAACCATTGTTTTGAGAAGCTGCAACAAGAGATTTTTGAAATGTCAGATCAGACATGACATAAAGAATTCCGAAGTACCCCATAACTCCTGCGAATGTCAGTATGACCACACCGACAATAGAAGAAAGAATCAGACTTTTATCATTTTTTGTTTCGGGTTCTTCCATGGCGATAAGTCCTTTTTTGAATGTCACGAGCTGAAGTTCGATATCAAAAAACCGGCTTTGCGATTTTGTTATCAAGCCCTGATTTGCCGCAAATAAGCCTAAGATGATAAAAAATAAAGTTTGAGTTGTGAAGCCTAACGGCAAGAGGCAGGAAACTACAAATAAAGCCAGCAGAGCTAAAAATATTTTGTTTTGCGTACCTCCCCTCATTTCTTTTATTGTTCTTATCAGCAAGAATATAAATGCACAAAAACCTAATACTCCGGTTGTTGCCAAGAGCTCAAGCGGAAGATTTGAAGATCTAAAAAAAGTCAAGTTCCAAAGATCTGCATTTTGGTTAAATGAAGCTTGTTTGAATCTGGAAAAATCAACTCCATATGTTCCAAACCCGCTTCCCAAAAGAAATCCCTGAGCAACCCGTCCGGAATCAAGCGAAATTTCCGAAAAAGCAGTTTGAAATCCTGTTTCAACCGGGAGAAGAAGAGGTTTGTCTAGCCTAAAAAGTCCATAGGCTGTTACGATTATTCCGGTCAGGACTATAAAAGACGCAATTCCAAAGCTTATGCCCTTTGTTAATTCCGAACCAGACATTTGGGGTTTGTTGCTATTGTCAAAAGATTCTTGATTTGTTTTGGCTTTCGCTTTGAGAAGTCTCCACAAATAGTAGAATGACACGGCAAATACAAGAACCAGATAAACTTCCTGTTCCAATAAAGATCCTAGAGGAGTAAAGGTTTGAGATTGTGTTCCGGTAAAAGGCAGGATATATATTTTAAAAAAGGAAAGAACAGCGGATACGGATAATAGAACAGCGCCAATAATTAGAGAGGACATGAGAAAAAGAAGGGAATTTTTGTCTTTTACAATATTTATGATAAGAAAAAAAGCTAGTATTGCAAAGAAATAAGGAAAGAAGGCTATTAATGAATCTGCTCTGTTGACAGCAAAAATGCTTGAAAAGAAAGCAATGACTGCTAAAAGTAAAATTGGAATATCAAAAGATGTTTTTCGAAGCCTCACAGATTTTTCTAACAGAATCTTTATGACCTGCAAGACAAATACAATTATTACGACTGCTCCTAACAATACTTGTTTTGGAAGAACAATCGGATTGGTTGTAATTGTCGTAAAGATAACAGGAAAAGCCATAAAGAGAACCCCGAGAAGGAATAAGGAAATATTTTGGATGTATGAAATAATTTCGTTTTTCTGCTCCATTTGTTTAGACTAACAAGGACTTTGTATAATGTCAAGAAGAAAAATTTTTCCTCTTCAATTTATAATAAGCCAGTTGAAGTTCAAAGGATGGTTAGTCGGGGACTCAACTCCGACAGTAAATGATCCTTCGGTTCCGCTCAGGGCAGGCCCATTCGGAATCTGGCGCATCAAAAATGGCGTTTGCGCGCTTGGTGTTCCAACAGGAGTTATATAAATTACAGACTTATCTGTTACCAAAGCATTTTTGATGGTGAGTTCTGATTGATAGGGGGTAATATTAGCAACACCCGCAGAAGAACTGGCTATAGCTTCGGTTGGAGAGAGGGCCAGAACAGGCTGAACAAGACTGAAGTTAAGTTTTGCGAATGTACCTGATCCTGAGGCTGTAATATCACCTGTCTTACTAATAGATAAAACACCTGATCCGCTAGCGTTGTTTATAACTAAGTCTGAAGTGGGCAACGGAGAAATAATATTTACGGCAAGCTTTCCTGATATAGCAACATCACCTTGTGTTTTAAGATTACCATTGGTATCAATATAAACCAAGCCTCCCATTATGGAAACTCCGCCTTGTTTCAAGCTTTGCAAAGATAAATCCGTACCTAAAGTTTCTATTGAATTTTCCGTAATAAACATTGTTCCTCCGATTGAAAGATTTCCTGCAATTGACAGGTCGGAAAGGCTGGTTCCCCCAAATACCATAAGACCCTGATTAAAAAGCCCTTGCTCTGCCTGAAGATTGGGTACATATGTCAGCTCTGCCGAGAAAGAGGCAATATCAATAAAGCCTGAAATTGAATCTGCAACAATACTTTTTGCCCGCAAAGTTCCGCTTATGCTGGCATCACTACTAACTGCTAACTCCTGACTTCTAACTTGGTTAGTTGTTAGACTGTTAGAAGTTAGTTGTCCAGAGAAAGAGGCATCTCCGTCACTATTAATAGTTGCAACTGCGGATCCGCTTGAGTTTTGAATTATGAATTCAGGATTCTTAATTTCTGCAGAAGGTGTTGCTAATCTTACAATTAATGATTCGCCTAGAGGTGAGATAATATTTGCCGCAAGTTGTTCGGTCCGTACAATTGGCGAGATTATTGCTGTTTGTTCTCCGACAACACTCAAAATATAATCTTTCAGGTTTTGACCATTAACTATTATAGTATCTGCTGTTACAACAAGAGAGTTTGTAACTATTTCCGATGCTTTTATCAGACCTCCCCGGATATTAGCAGCCACGATTTCGAAAAACCCTTGAGTATTAGTTAAAGTTTCATTGGATGGAGAGGCAATTGAATAACCGTTTGAGTTTTTATTGATAATCAGCTCTCCGGAACTTGCTAAATATGCGTTGGAGTCATGCCAGGAAACGCTAATCAGAGCATAAATTTTAACTATTTTAATAATATTTGGTTTTATGGGAATGTTGGGGAAATTATCCTTACTTCTGTATTCTTTGCTGTCGGGATCATAATAACCAACTATTTTTAACTCATCAATGTTCTCTACATTTTCCAAGGCTCTGCCTACAACTTGTCCTGTTGTGGTTGATTTTACCGCTACTCCCGGAATATCTGATGCTGTTAATAAATCTCCCGGCTTAATTGCTCCATTAACAATAGAAATGAGTGTTTCAATTTGTCCTATAAGTCCGACCGCTATGGAGCCATTGCCCAAATCTTCTCCTCCCAGGAATGCCGGTCTTTCTGATGCAACACCCACAATATTCTTAGCGGAATTATCGCATTTAACAGCTAGACCATTGTTGTCCAAACAAACAACAGAGCCGTATTCTATTGTTTGGGCTTTTTCCTTCTTGAGGTATTCGGCAAAGTCGGCAACTCCGGATGTTGCATAAGTGATTCCTGTTCCGCCATTTCCCTGAACAGATCCGATAATGCCAATGCCTGAAGTTTCAAAACTTAAGAAGTGGTTGCTTGAGGCAACAGCGCTTGTTGAGGTATTACCAAGTTTAAGTACCAATCCGTCCGCATCTGTTCCGGAATTTGTATTAAATATTTGCGCCGCGGCAGTGGCGCTTTGGGAGTCCTGAACATCAAGCTTAACAGCATAAATGTTATTGATATAAGCATTATCCCAGGGCAAAGAGGAAGATCCTAGGTCATTCGTGCCTGATGTTCCAATCGGAATTAGGTCTGAATCTTCTCCCACCCTGCCTGTAAAAGTAAGAATATCAGTTACTGCGTCTCCCAAGGAGACATTGCCCTGTATGGCTGCGGATCCATTTCTTATGACAATCGTGCCTGTTGTAGCTCCCAAAACCAGATTGGTTGCTGCTCCTCCCAAATTTAGAGTTGTTACTGTAGAGTTTAGGAGGTTGAAAGTTGTAGCCGTACTAGTCAAATCTCCGCCATTTACCTGAAGATCTCCGGAGAACTTACCGGCTCCATCATTCTCAAGAGTGAATTTAGCAGTTCCCGATGTCGAGGCGCTAATAAGCGGTCCTGTTGAGTTTTGGTTGATATAGAGAGCTGACTGAGCACTGCTGGTAGCTAGAATAGCCACGGTATCATCGAATTCTACCGATCCTGCTGCCGCTGATAGGTTGTTATTGTTTGAGCTATTCTGTATGGGTTTTGAAAGATCAATTTTTCCCATGCCATCAGGCACGATTTCAACCCTGCTATTGCTTCCCGGGATTGTAGTCAAGGATAAAATGCTTCCGGAAAGCACAAATTGGCCTCCGATTGTCTGAAAAGTATGACCTTTTGAGCCTGCAATACTTAAATTTCCTGATGAATCCAAAGCCAGAACAACATTGCTGACTTTTGTCGTATTGGTTATGGGCTCCATTCCTTGCAAGGTTTCGGAATTGCTTGCAAAAGGTACAGTAGTCAATTGTTGGCGGGGACTCAGTTCCTGACTGCTGCCGACTTTGATTCCTAAAAAAAGAAGGCTATTTTCGCTAAAAAGCGTATCCGGAATAGGCGTTGACTTGCCCAGCATTATTGAAAATCTTCCTTCGGAATCCGGGGTTATGCTGTCGGTTTCCTGCCAAAGCGCAACAGTCGCAGTTTCCAGATCATACATTGAAAAAAGAATGTTGGTTGAAGCAGTTATCGGTTGGCTTTGGGAGTCTGTGAGTTTTCCCTGAAAAGAAAGTATTCGAGGTGGGGCGCTGGAAACTGCTCCCAATATAGCATTTTTTTGCTGTTGTGCTCCGGCAATTAACCCATTATAAATTCCAAAGCCAACTATACAGCTGAATATCATAAGCACGGCGAAATGGATATAGTGAGTAAATGAATATGAATGATATTGTTTGTACCATTGTGGGCGTACATGTCTTATGCGGTGCCAAACTCTTTTGCTGACAGGTAAATAGCGTGTTGAGGTGGTTAGCGGAGCGTAAAATTCTTTCTGAATGTTAGAAACAGGTATGACAAGCGGAGATTTGGTCATTAAATTGGATTTTGTAAATACTTTTTTTCCTGTTGCTTTCCAGAGCAAATACTGAGCGCTTTCCAGGCTTTGGGCGATTGGCAATATGAAAAAAGTGTCAAAAAGCAAATTAATTCCCTTCAAACTCTTTTGCATAAGCCTGACAGGAGGAAAAGAGGAATTTTCATTCGGAATACTCGGAAAACTCGGTGAGTCAGACGATCCGACAATCTGATTGTCAGAAAGTCTGATATTCTGGTTTTCTGAGTATTCTGAGTTTTCTGGAATAAATCCCTGACTTTCTGCCCAGGCTATATAGCTTCTCAGGGAAGAAAGCTTTCTGTTAATAGTTAGCGGAGAAAATTTAGCTGTAATCAATCTTTGTTTATATTCTTCCGCAGTTGAGTAATTTATCTTGCTTAGCAGGTGTCTTTCGGTAACTACCCAGGTGTATTTGGTAAGTGCTGCTTTCTCAAGCCATGCAAAGAAGCTCTTAATGTCATTGATATAGTTTTTTATAGTAAGATTGGATTTTTTACTCTCGTAAAGAAAACTTTTAAAATTCCTAAGCATCCATGGATCCGCCTCCGCCTGAGCTTGCGCAGACACAGTTCTTTTCTCAAGTAAATCATAAGATATGATTCCCCTAGTTTTTAAAAAAATAAAGAACTTTCGTAAAGACGATAGATGTCTTTGAATGGATGATGGAGAAAGATTTCTTGTTTTTTTATACTGTTCCAAAATTTGCAAAGTTATCGCTGATGGATTTAAAGGAGATTTAAATTCATTTTCAAACCAGTTTATAAACTGCCCAACATCTGCTTTGTAATTTTTTATAGTCAGTAGGGAAGGCTTATTTTTCTTGCTTACGAGAAATAAGACAAATTGTTCTAATAAATTCATTTAGCTACGAAATTATACAGATTATACGGTTTATTCTATTAATTTTAAAAATATAAGACATACAATTAGAATAAGTAATTATATATGTCTTGTCAATAGGCTAAATTTAAAAATAATTGATATATTGTGATATTATTCGATATGTCTAAAACATCTACAAAGTATTGTGAAAACTCAGTGAAAATTATAAAAGTTGTTTGATTGGTAGATATTCGAAAAATATTCGCATCCTTTTTTCTAGGTTCCAAATTTTAAATGTATCAAAAGATATCATTGACTATAGTCTGTTATTTGTTGTTTATGTCAAATTTTCATTAATTTATTTACTAGATAAAAGGAATAATTAGCAGAGTTTAATCAATAGTGATAAGGGATGCTTTGTTTTGTTTTAGATTATAGGGGTAAGATAAATTTTAAAAATTAATATATGATTTTAGTTATCTGGAGTAAATTTAGCAAAAAAACCGTTCTCTTGAAAATTAGAATTCCTAGTGCCGGAGTTCTATTGCTTTGCTGAAGCAGTGAATTTTATCTTTTAACATCTTAAAATGGGTTGGAAATGAGGTTGATGTGTATTTATTTTGTGCGTAATTATCTTTACAATTATACTCTGAAAGAGTCCTTTCAGGACCTATGTTCTATTTTTATTCATGTATTTCTTTATCTTCTTTGTGAGAAATATACCCCCGATTAGTAAAGCTATAATTATGATTAAGAGCTGAAAAGGGAAGGCAAAAAAATGAATTGACTTTGTGAATGTTGGTCCTTCATCGGATAGGGGCAGATTAAGTGTGGCCGAATAAAATCCCAATAGAAAATTTTCTTTCCATAGGATCTTAGGGCTCTTAAAATCAATATTTAAATCATTTGGAATCGCTCGAGTTGAGTTGGATAAAATATTAACCCTTGTCAAATCCAGTTTTCCGATACTTTGCCCAAACATGTTTTTTATGATAATCTCGCCTTTCGGTTGTATGAAATGGGTTCCTTGGTTTTTGACTCTGAGAGTAAAGGGTACAGGCCCGTTTTCAAAGAATAAATCAGATGAAAACTCTTCCAAGATTGCCTTTGGAGTCTCCAGAGAGCCTACAGAGAGCAATACATTTGTAGCTATGCCTGCTTGATTCAGGGAGAAGTTATCTTCTGCGGAAGAAGAATTCTGAGATATGAATATGATTGAAAAATAGTAGTCTGATATATTTGTATCTTGTGGAATAGTTACATTAAGAGTCAGTTTTTTTTGTTGTTTTGATTCCAGAGTTAGGCTATCTATTGGTATATCTCCATCAAGAATTTTGATGTTGCTAAAAATCTGAGAGTAATCTTGAGAATCCAGATACTCAAGCTCTCCGTTCTCAAGTTTGGGCTTAAAAGGATTAAGCTGTATTTTAAGAATAACTTGATTTTCGCTTTTGTTTTGAATAGTTATGATATTGTTTGTTGTGGCAGGGGGAATAGCTTTAATTGTTATAATGCTTGGATCAAGAGTCAGAGACAAAGCGCCTGCTCTTGCAGGAATACTACCAATAAACAAATAAACAAATAATCCAGTAAGCAAAAATATAGTTCTCAATTTTAAATTTATAATTCTCATCTCAAAAATTCGGAACTGCTATAAATGTAATTATGGTGCTGTAATTTCCCTGAGCTTGATTTCTTGAAATGTTTACCTTGTAGGACACCCGGATTTTTTTATTATCCGAGTCAATGCCTGACATGATAGACTGCAGGTTATCATTGTTTTGAATATTGGGAAAATGTTTGTAAAAATTAGGGTTTTTAAATTCAATATCGCAATCTGTACCAATAACATTGTCGCATCTATATCCAAAGCCATAAGTAAGGGTATTTATCCATTCGCTTGCACTTTGCGCGTTGCATCTTCCGTTGTCGCAGGTTGTATCGGGAATTGTACCAAGAGTCTGATTTTCTAGAACAAGCACAGAGTAGCCATGAATAGATTTGCTGTTTATAATCAGGTCAGCTGTGCGAATGATTGGATTGGTTGGGTTAAGCGCTCCAAAAGCTATAATATCTGAAGAAAGCTCGATTGAAAAGGGAAGCGAAGAAGCAGTATTCTCAAATCCGGTTTTAACTTGATAATTTACACCCTCTGATGTATTTGAATTCAGGTTTCCAATATCGGAATTTATCTTAAGATCACTTCCTTGTGAAAGTCCTGATGAAGTATTGAAGCCGTCCATTTGAATGATATAGTCCTTGTTAGACATGGTTTGAGCGCCCGCGGGTGCCAAAAATAATCCAATAAACAAATAACCCAATAACCCAATCAATCCAGAATGCAAAATAATTTTGAATCTAAAATTATGAATAATAAATTTTCCTCTCAATCTCAATCGTAGGGAATCTTGAATAGAAATGCAATCATTTCTTTATTTAACTTAGAATTGTGATACACTGGGTAATACAAAGCTGACAAGTCTGGGATATTTGTTTTCTTATAAATTAGCTTCAAATGTCCAAGTTTTTGCTAAGTTGTCCAAGTTTTTATGAATATTAAGAATGGGTCAGACACATCCCGTACGAAACTGTATCTTTCCCGAGATGCGAAGCAAAGACTAAGATGGATGCAACATTTCCATAGATATCGCAATGCGCGGTTAACCTGCAGGCATTTTGGCATTTCTCCGGATACTTTTTATCTGTGGAAAAAAAGGTTTAATTCCAATAACTTATTCGCCCTGGAAGATAACCCAAAGACTCGGAAACCTCACCAGCTCCGCAAACCAAAATATACCTCGTCACATGTCGAGAACATAAAGCAGCTAAAAGCTTTCAATCCGAAAATAGGCAAAACAATTATTTCCAGAATTCTCAAAGAAATAGGCGCCCCCCTCTCTTCCTCCACAGTCTCGCGAATTCTACAAAAACACAAAGCGTAAGCTGGTATGATATACTCGATATTAAATGCAAAAGTTAAAAGTCAAAAGTCAAAATTATAATCCTTCTGAAATAGAGTCGCGTTGGCAGGCTGTTTGGGAGAAGGAGAAAATTTATTCCCCAAATTTAGATAAGGCTAAAAAGCCTTTTTACAATCTCATGATGTTTCCGTACCCCTCCGCCGAGGGCATGCATGTAGGCAACATGTATGCTTTCACAGGCGCTGATGTTTACGGTCGCTTTCAAAGGATGCAAGGCCATGATGTTTTTGAGCCGATTGGTCTTGACGGATTTGGAATCCACAGCGAAAACTACGCAATAAAAGTCGGAAATCATCCGGTTGAGCAGGCAAAAATATCCGAGAAAAATTATTATAAACAGCTTCATGCAATCGGAAATGGGTTTGATTGGACCAGAACTCTTGAGACTTACAAACCGGAATATTATAAATGGACGCAGTGGCTTTTTATCCAGCTTTTTAAAGCAGGTTTGGCTTATCGAAAAAAAGCGCCTGTAAATTTTTGCCCGTCATGCAAAACTGTTCTGGCAGACGAACAAGTTTTACAAAAAGGCAAAAGTACAGGTAAAAATTCAAAAGTGGGGGAATCCGTTGGGGTTTGCGAAAGATGTGAAACTCCTGTTGAAAAGCGTGACCTGGAGCAGTGGTTTTTTAAGATCACAAAATACGCGGATCGTTTATTATCAAACATTAATAAACTTGACTGGAGCGAGAAAGTCAAAATCGCCCAAACACAGTGGATTGGAAAATCTGAAGGGTTGGTAATTAATTTTGACGGCATTGATGTTTTTACAACCAGACCCGAAACTATGGACGGAGCTACATTTTTGGTTCTTTCCCCTCAGCATTCAAGGGTTAAGGAATTTAAATCAAAAGAAGTTATTGATTATGTCAGGCTGTCTCTTAATAAGACAGATGAGGAAAGACGAAAAGAAAAAACAGGGATTTTTACAGGAGAATATGTAACTAATCCATTAACGAAAAAGAAAATTCCAATTTGGATTGCGGATTATGTTTTGATGGAATACGGAACCGGCGCAATAATGGCAGTGCCTGCAGAGGATGAGAGGGATAGGGAATTTGCGGAAAAATACAAAATTCCGATTGAAAAAACTTCTCTTTCTGCAAAACCAACAGGTGAAAAAGTTGTAAATTACCATCTTCGGGATTGGCTGATTTCAAGACAAAGGTATTGGGGACCTCCCATTCCAATGATAAATTGTCCGAAGTGCGGCTGGCAGCCGGTTCCTGAAAAAGATTTGCCGGTTGAGCTTCCTTTTATTGAAGATTACAAGCCTTTAGGTACAGGACAGGCACCCTTAGCGAGCCATCCTGAATTTTACACAACAAAATGTCCAAAATGCAAGGGAGAGGCAAAAAGAGAAACAGATGTCTCGGATACATTTCTTGATTCCAGCTGGTACTTTTTAAGATATCTTGCAACTGAATTTGATAATATACCATTCCCAAATAGAAAGATGCCGAAACAAGTTCGGCATGACACCGGGGACAGAAAGCGTTGGCTTTCCGTTAATATGTATATTGGCGGAGCAGAACACTCGGTTTTGCATCTTTTGTATTCGCGATTTGTCACGATGGCTTTGAAAGACTTGGGGTTTATTAATTTTGAAGAGCCGTTTGCCAAATTCCGCGCGCATGGATTAATAGTCAAAGATGGCGCCAAAATGAGCAAATCTAAAGGAAATGTGGTTGTTCCGGATGAATATATCAAAAAATTCGGCGCGGATACATTAAGAGCATATCTAATGTTTGCCGGACCTTATTTGCAGGGTGGGGATTTCAGAGATACGGGAATTGAGGGAATGAACAGGTTTGTTCGTCGGGTTTGGACCCTCCTCACAAAATCTCAAATCTCAAATCTCAAATCTCAAATCTCAAATGAGAGTTTGAGACCTATGCATAAGACGATTAAGAAGGTGACTGAGGATATTGAGAGCTTAAATTACAATACTGCGATTGCGGCTTTGATGGAATATTACAATTTTTTATCTGACCAAAAATCGGTAAGTCGGGAAGAAGTTGAGGCATTTGTAAAACTCCTTGCGCCGTTTGCGCCGCATGTTAGCGAAGAACTTTTTTCTATGATTAACGCGGATAAAAATCAGCGGATATCCGCAGATAATCATTGGCAATCAATCCATCTGTCTGCTTGGCCAACTTACGACCCCGAATTTTTAGTCAAAGATGAGTTAGTAATTGTAATTCAGGTCAACGGAAAACTGAGAGGAAATCTAGTTGTTGATCTTGAAACATCCAAAAACAAAGCTAAAATTGAAAAATTGGCAAAAGAAGATGGTAATGTAGATAACCATCTCAAAGGCAAGAGTATTAAAAAAGTCATACATGTTGAGGGCAAAGTGATTAACTTCGTAACGAGCGTCTAGTTATCAGCGTCTAGCGTCTAGTTTTCGCCCGCGGGCGAACTGAACGCTGAACGCTAGTTGCTAGCCGTTAATTTATGGATACAGCTGAGCTTGTTTCAAAATATCTACCGCTTCTAAAAAAGCATTGGCTTCCTCTGAGCCTCGGATTCCTAGGAATGATATTCTTTGCATATGGTTTGATAGGGTTATTTGCTTCCAATAAAACAAGCTCGGAAGACATTGTTTTTGAGGCTAATTCATCCAACGCTAGCCCCGGTGAGGCAAAAACCATACTTGTAGATGTAGAAGGAGCTGTAGTTAAGCCCGGTTTATACAAATTACCTCAGAACTCAAGAATTCAAGACGGTTTAGCTTCTGCAGGAGGCTTGTCAGCCATAGCAGATAGGGAATATGTGGCTAAGAATCTCAATCTAGCTACAAAGTTAACAGACGGAGCAAAAATTTATATTCCTAGTGTTGGGCAATCAGTCAATGGTGCATCAGTGCCAAATAACGGATTAATAAATATTAATTCGGCTTCAGAGCAGGAATTGGCAGATGGGTTGGTTGGAGTTGGAGTAAAAACAGCGCAGAAAATTATTGCCGGAAGACCATATGTATCCATAGACGAGCTCTTAAATAAGAAAATAGTAAACAGTAAATTATTCAATCAGATCAAGGATAAAATAAGCGTATATTAAATTTCTAATTCCTAATTAACCTAATTTCTAAGTTGAAGCTTGGGATTTCTTTAGAAAAATTAGAAATTAGAATAATTAGAAATTTTATGAAGAGATCTCTTGTGCTTTTTAGCTTAATTTTATTGTCTATTCTTTCTTTTCGCTTTTATTTTTTTTACAATAATCAGCCTCAATTCGCGGATGGGCAAGGTATTAGTTTTGAGATGACAATTTTATCGCAACCGCAGGTTGTTGGCAGTCGACAAGTATTAACTGCTAACCACAAAAATCACAAAATTAGAATAACCACCAGCCGTTTTCCTGAGCTAAATTATGGTCAAGATGTGCGTATTGCTGGCGCTCTCAACATTAGAATGCTAAATAATAAAAATGTTATTTATTCAATGTATTTTCCCAAAATAGAAATTGTAAAAGATAAATCTATTTTTGGGAAAAGCTTGGGAGTTATAAATAATCTTCGGCAAAATTTGATTTCTTTTTTTTCCAGAACTCTTCCGTCACCATCGTCAAGTTTACTTATGGGAATAGTTTTTGGCATAAAAGAGCAAATGCCAAAAAATTTTGCTGACAATTTAAGAACAGCAGGAGTTTTACATGTAATTGCCGCGTCAGGAATGAATGTCACGCTGATAGGGGGTTTTATCAGCTCTCTTTTTGCTTTTTTCCTTAACCGCAGAATTGCTTTGGGGATAAGCGTGTTAGGCATTATGTTTTATGCTGTTTTGGCCGGATTGGAGGCATCAATCATCAGAGCTTCAATCATGGGAATGCTTGTTTTCTCTGCTCAAATCATGGGCAGACAGACTTTGGCAGTAAATGGATTGCTTTTGGCAGGATTTGCAATGCTTTTTATTTCGCCTTCATTAATTTCCGACATTGGATTTCAGCTTTCATTTACAGCAACACTTGGAATATTGTATATAAAAAGAGTTCCAGCCACTATAGCGGCCCAGCTTGCAACTTTGCCTATTCTTTTGGCTAATTTCGGAACATATTCTTTGTATTCGGTTTTGGTAAACGGTTTGGTGTTATGGACTGTGCCGATACTTATGGTTATAGGCGCAGGAGGGGCAGTGATTGGATTGATTTTAGAGCCTGTTGGTCAATTAATAATATATTTTGCTTACCCGCTGTTAATTTATTTTGAAAGCGTTGTAAATTTTTTTGGGAAAGTCGGAGGAGTGGTAAGTATTCAAAATCTTGCTTGGCAATTTAGTCTCGGGTATTATTTTCTTTTATCTTCCGCAGTTATTTTTTTAGGAAAAAAAACTAAATGAAGAAAATTATTTTGGCTGCATCAGTTCTTTTTGTCCTCTTGAGCAGTATCTTAATATATCAATATATAACTTTTGCAGACAAAAAATTGCATGTTGTAATTTGTAATGTGGGGCAAGGAGATGCAATTTTCATAAGAACTCCCAAAGGATCAGATATTTTGGTTGATAGCGGACCGGATGATGCGGTTTTGAATTGTTTGGGAAAGCATATGCCGTTTTGGGACAGAAGTATTGAGATTGTGATTTTAACTCATCCGGATGCAGACCATGTAACAGGGCTAGTTGATGTTATAAAGCGATATAAAGTGATACGGTTTTATGCTAGCAACAAAACCACAAATACCGGAGTTTACAAACAATTTTTGCAAACTCTCAAAGAGAATAATATAAAGCAGAATTATCTTTCACAGGGGGATAAATTCGTATTTAAAGATGGTTTGACAATGAAAACTCTTTGGCCAACTCATGATTGGAACGGTCTGACTACAAATTCATTTTCGGTTACAGAACTTTTGACTTATGGAAAATTCAAAGCGCTTTTAACAGGGGATTTGGATGCTGAGCAGTTGATTCAGGCCTCAAGTTTAGGAGTGGATATAAATTTTCTCAAAGTTCCTCATCATGGATCGCGGTTTGGTTTGACAGGAGAAATTTTGAATATTTTAAATCCGAAAATAGCAGTCATTTCTGTTGGAAAAAATTCCTACGGCCACCCAACACAGTTTATTTTGGACTTATTAAAATCCAAAAACATAAAGACCTTAAGAACGGATCAGGTTGGTGATGTTGAATTTATCTCGGATGGAAATATGTTTAAGGTTCAATAATTTTTTAACGCGCTTTGTTTCAGCGCTCGCAATAAATACCGTGAATTTCGTCTAAAAACTACGAAAATTCACGGTAAGTTGACAAAGTACCGTGAATTTGATATAATATTTTTATGGCTACCGCTCAATTCGCTAAAGATCGAATCAGAGAACTCAAGAAAGAATACGACCGTTTAAAAATCGGCAAAGAATCGCTTCTTAAAATTATAGATGAGGCAGAAATTGTCGAAAGTGTTTATAACTCTAATGCAATTGAGAATTCTACATTAACGCTAAAAGAAACAGAAAAAATCCTTCTTGATATGGAAGTAACGCGACATGTTTCCTTGAGGGAGGTATTCGAAGCGAAAAACCTTGCCCGAGTAATGGACTATATTCGTACCAGGTCCCAAATAGAAGATCTCTCCAAAGAAATGATTCTTCTATTGCACAAAATGCTAATCGGAAATATTGACGAAAGTATTTCCGGCCGTTTCCGAAAGTATGGTGAATATGTAAGGGTTGGTACGCATATTGCCCCGGCCCCGGAACATATTGAACGAAGGATTGAAGATTCTTTAATTGGGTATTCAAGTGACCATCAAAGTTATTTTGCTGATAAAATTGCGCTTTTTCATCTCGATTTTGAAACTATCCATCCCTTCAATGATGGAAATGGCAGGATAGGACGAGTAATTATAAATTATCTACTATATAGACTGAATTTTCCGGGAATAATTATCAGAGACAAAGAAAAGAAATTATATTATCAGGGTTTTGACGAATATCGGGATAATAAAGCGACAAAAAATATGGAAAAAGTTATAGTCCTTGCGCTCATGGAGTCTCTGAATAAAAGAATTGCTTATCTAAAGGGTTACAAAATTATTAATCTCACAGAGTACACCAGAAAGTTAGGCAAATCCAGTTCTGCAATCTTAAATGCTGCAAAACGCCAAACAATCTCTGCCTTTAGGGAAAAGGGAATATGGAAAATAGGAGAAGCCTTTTAAGAACAGGCCAAAAAAGGGGAAGTCATTTCGGATGGGGAAAACTGGAAAGTTGATTAGGATTGTTTTTGGTGATTTTGTTTTTTAGGTCAACTATGATTTGAGGGATGGTATCAACTCCCGTATGATACCCAAGCTTAATCAATCCTGCTTCGGTATAATTTCCCACAATAGCTAGAATAGCGGCTGCTGAACCAACGCCTGCATCTGTCAGAATTGCAAGCCCGGTTGCTAAAAAATGTGTTTGCTTAGTCCATTTTTCGTGTTTGCCCGCCCTATCTGATTCTATTTTGTGATTTAATAAAGGAAAAGCAAGACTACTAACTCCTGTGAAAATAACACCAGGAATTTTAGGCGGTGCTTCAGCTCTCATAAAATTTAATTCACAGTTCTTGTGAGTTGGGATAAAGACGAAGGAGTAGTGATATCCGCGGGAAGAGTAAAAAAGAATGTTGTGCCGCGTCCTAACGCGGATTTTACCCATACGCGGCCGTCGTGTGACTCAACAATTCCTTTGACTACATACAGACCAAGCCCGGTGCCTTGTTTGGACAAAGACTCGGGCGCATTTTTCGCCTGAGTATATTTGGAAAAAAGCAATTTTTGTTCTTCTTTGGCAATTCCGGCCCCGGTATCTGATACTGAAACAACAACATATTTATCCAAACTTAGAAAATCTTCCATTGCAGATGATCCATCCACTTTTGGAGGTATTGCTTTGTAATCTATTGCAATATTTATTTTTCCTCCCTCCGGAGTAAATTTCAGCGCATTAGACAAGAGATTGTCAATGACTTGCGCGACTCTTATAGCGTCAAAATTAATAAGAGGGATTTTGTTATTGATAACAGCAAGCTTTAGAAGAATATTTTTCCGTTCTGCTTGGGGTGTAAATATTTCCATTTCTTCTTTTACAAGTTTGGCAATATCTCCTTTGGTTTTTTGTAAAGTCAGTTTGCCCGCGTCAAGTTTGGCAGTGTCCAAAATAGAGCCTATTTGACCCAAAATTTTTTTTGATTGTTGGTGAATTATCTGCAAAAACTTTGTTTTTTTGCTTTTTTCAAGTGTGTCCGTTGAAATCATAAGCTCTGCAGAATCTTTTATGGTTGTAATCGGACTTCGCAATTCGTGAACCATCACATGAGTCAGATCTTCTCTCTCAGCTTCTTTTTTCTTATATTCACTTATATTCCGTAAAACAATTGAGGCTTTTTCATTGCCAGCAGGTCTTATGAAGACATCGCAGATTATTCCGTTAATCTGAAAGTCTTTTATAGCCAAAGATTTGTTGTTAACAACAGTTTCATTTATTTTGGAGGCTAAATCAAGGTCCGGCAATTCATTGGCAATATCAAAAAAATTAACATTCTCCTGATTTATTCCGAGCATCTTTTTGCAGGAATTATTTATTAAAAGCAAATTATTTTTGTTATCTGCCATAAATATTCCATCATTTATACTTTCCAGCAAAGAAGTAAATTTATCTTTTTCCGTATCCAAAGTTTGTTTAAAAAGACTTAGGGAAGTTGAGGCAACTTCCAGCATTTCATACAAAGTATCCATGTCATCTTTTTTGTAAACATTTTCATGGGTTGAGGATAAATGTATTAATGCAAGAACTTTATTATCAACAATAAGAGGAACATGAAAAGACGAAGAATATGTTGATTTGTAAGCCTCATTAATAGGCATTCCATAAATTCTTTTATCTATTTTTGTAGGAATTTTGGTGGCAAGTTTTTCCAAAGAATTCTTTATGGCTCTTTCAACACTTTCTATATAGTTGTGACTTACGGTTTCTTCAACATGAGCTTTAAAAATAAGGTCGTTGTTTTTTATAACCATTGCGGATGCAACCGAATAATCAAAAAAATTCCTTAAAGAACCCATTACAATGTCAATGACTCTTTCGTGGTCCGTTGTATATGCAATTTTTTCCGAAACATTTCTGAGAACTGAAATTTTGTAAATTCTATCCTCAAGAGTTTTCTTATCTGTCAAATGAAGTTTTTTGAGTTTGTCCAATTCCCAAGAAAGCCAAATAGCTATCAGGCCCAAAATGATTGTTATCAAAAGCGCAATTTCCATAGGTATTAAGCCTTAATACTTCAAGCGGAGTTATGTTCTGATAATTTTTCCAGCTTGTCGCCCATGTTTTTGCTGCCTATGACAATGATATAAGTTCCTATGACAAAAAGGGCTTGGCGGATGATTAACAAAAGACTCAGAGATGAAAGATTTTGCGCTGCCTGAGTATATAATTGGATTGCGTCTACAATGATTCCCAAAGCCAAAACAAAAATTCCGATTCCAATTGTTTTAAACCCCATCGCCAAAATACCCGACACAAATTTTCTTATAAATTTTGCCATTATTATGGCTGCAGTGATAGCTGCAAAAGCAGATATAAAAGAAGCTGCCTCGATTAAAACAGGCAAGAGCTTAGTAGAGTCAAACATTTTAAAATAATTACATTTTTAGAGCTTGTTTTACTTTGCTAACAAGATCTTGGGGTTCAACTTGATACTTGAAAACATAATCCATAGCGCCGTTATTAATGGCCTCTTTTACCAGTTCTTCCTGACTGAAATTTGAAAGCATAAGAATCGGGATGGTTTGAGTCTGAGAATCCGATTTTAATGCTTTCAAAACTTCATTGCCTGAAACATCCGGAAGAACTTGGTCCAGAAGTATGAGATCGGGTTTTTCTGATTTCGCCTTGTCAATTCCGCTTTTTCCATTGAGAGAAAAAATAGTCTGCAAACCGTTTTTTTGCAGAGCGGTTTCAAAAACCGCGCTCAAATTTTCATCGTCATCAATAATCAGAACCTTCATATTAGCGTCTAGCAACTAGCGTTCAGCGTTCAGTTCGAAATAAAACTAGACGCTAGACGCTGACAACTAGCAGCTAATTACAGGCTATCAGTTGGAGAATGTCTTGTCAAGAAGAATATGTTCTGTTCCAAACAGGGAAGTTAGCTAAGCTGTTTTTTTCAAAGCCCGTCTTAACACTTTTTCTAACCCGTATTCTCCCTGCATTTCTTGAGGTAAATTTTTTGCAATCTGAATCATTATGAAATCAATTACTTTTTGACCTCTTAATTCACCTGTATTTTTATTTCTCTCTGATTTCGGAAGTGATTCATAAACACTTTTTATTTTTTCCGCGTCAATATTAAAAAAAGCAGTTTTATATGTGTTGGAGTTTGTATCAAAATAGCTCACGCCGTAAATTACAGGAATACCTTTTAGAATTGATGTAGCAATAAGTCTTCCCGCATTTGCAACTCCTCTTTTTAATTTTTCACTGCTGTCTCCTTCGGGATAAATAGCTACAATTCTTCCTTCTGCCACTGCCTTGGTGATTCTAGAAAGTCCATTGTCATTTTTGTCTCTTATAGTTATTGTTTCTATAGAATGTGATAATTTGGGGCGGGCGAGATCCTGAAAAGTGCTCTTGTCTACTCCATGAGCCCAAATAGGATCTTGTCCGGTGTTATCACTTATTGCTTTGGAAACTGCAATTGTGTTGCCGTATCCTCTTAAATGTCCTTTGCTTGAATGATTCAATATAAGAAGTGCGCCATTTTCTCCTAAGCTTTTCAAAGCATCAATTCCGGTAACTGTTAAATAGCTTCCCGTAAGAATCCCTATTTGTTCCGACAGTAATATTTTCTGGCTGTTTTTTATATCTTCTATAGCGTTGTTGAAAACCACTTCTCCTATAGAGGATAATTTAGTTGCTCCTGAAGTCAAGCGTTTTTGCAAAAAATCAAGCGCTGAATTTTGAATTCCTTCATCCTGAGCCAAAGTTTTGAAAATGTCCCTAACAGGAGGAATTCCTTTTATTAGGGTTGCCGGCGGACCAAGAACATCTTTTAACATGTAGGGATTATAGTTTTTTTAGCTCTGAAACGCAAATTCCAAAGAGTGTGATACAATTAATTGATTATGGCTAGTGTAAAAAAAGAAATTATTTCTGCTCTCAAGAACATATTGGGAGAGTTTACGAGTGAAAATATAGATTTTTTGGTTGAAAAACCTGAGAATGAAAATTTTGGAGATTACAGCTCGAACATTGCCCTGGCAATGTTTAATGATAAAGGATTAATGATAAATGATAAATTTAAGACGCCGATGGAATTGGCAGAAAAGATAGCGTCTAGTTATCAGCGTCTAGCGTCCAGTTCGATTGAGAAGGTTGAAGCGGTTAAGCCCGGTTTTATTAATTTCCATCTTTCACAGGATTATTTATTTTCACAACTTAAAGAAATTTTGGAGCAAAAAGAAGAATTTGGTTCCAAAGAAAAAGATTCGAACAAAAAAGTTGTTGTTGAGTTTTCCTCGCCAAATATAGCCAAACCATTCACTGTAGGACATCTCAGGTCAACAATTATAGGTAACGCGATTGCAAATTTATTACAGGCAAACGGATGGAAAGTTTACAAAGACAATCATTTGGGCGACTGGGGAACGCAATTTGGAAAACAAATTTATGCAATAAAAACTTGGGGAGATGAGGAAAAAATTGATAAATCGGAAAATCCTGTAAAAGAATTGGTTAACTTGTATGTTAAATTTCACGAAGAAGCTGAAAAAAATCCGGAGCTGGAAGAAAAGGGAAGAGAGTGGTTTAAAAAACTTGAAGACGGAGATTCAGAAGCGCGGAGACTTTGGGAAAAGTGCGTTAATTGGTCTTTGAAAGAATTTAAAATAATTTATGAAAAATTGGGAATTACATTTACTGAAAATAACGGATTAGGTTATGGAGAAAGCTTTTTCGAAGATAAAATAAAAGATGTTTTGGAAGAGCTTAACAGCAAAAAACTGCTGAAAGAAAGCGATGGAGCAAAGCTTGTCTTCTTTGAAAAAGATAAATATCCACCTCTTATGATAATCAAAAAAGATGGAGCGACTTTGTATGCCACACGGGATCTGGCAACAGATAAATTCAGATTGAAAGAATACGGCAAAGACATTGTAGTAATCAATGAAGTTGGAATAGAGCAATCGTTGTATTTCAGACAGCTTTTCGAAGTAGAAAAAATGCTCGGATGGGTGAAAGAAGGGCAGAGAATTCACAAAAGACACGGTCATTACCGGTTTAAGGAGGCAAAAATGTCAACGAGAAAAGGCAATGTTATTTGGCTTGAAGATGTTTTGAAAGAGGCAGTTAAAAGAGCGGAAAAACTCGGTTCGGAAAGTCAGGAGATTTCAGAGCAGGTTGGAATTGGGGCTTTGAAATGGAATGATTTAAAAAGAACTTCCGAGCAGGATATTGTATTTGACTGGGACGAAATTTTGAATATGCAAGGAGATTCTGGGCCGTATGTGCAGTATGCGTTTGCTCGCACATGTAGTGTGCTCGCAAAAGTCAAAAGTCAAAAGTCAAAAGTCAAAATTACAACTCAAAACTCAAAACTTGAGGACGAAGAGGTTTTGTTATTACGGGCATTAAACCGTTTTCCAGAGGTGGTTGAACAGGCCGGGGAGAAGTTGGCGCCTAATATTGTGTGCAATTATCTTTTTGATTTGGCCCAGAAATTCAATCTTTTTTATCAAAAGCACAAAATTCTCGGGGAAATTGGGGATGTTGGGGATTTTAGGGTTGCTCTGACTCAAGCAGTTGGACAAGTAATTAAGAATGGCTTGAATCTTTTGGGGATTCCGTCCCCGGAGAAGATGTAGGAGGGGTGTGAGGGAGAAAATGTTTTTCTATATCATTTAATAACTCCTGCAAGTTTTTCTTTCTTTTTACTATTATAGACAGATTCTCAAGCACGGTTTTCTGCGCAGTTGAAAGTTCTTTTAGTTCGGGTAGAGTTTCCATTGCTTTTCGAACAGAAGCCAATATTAGTTTTTTGTCTTCTTTCATTTCTTTGGCTGTCGTATCTAAATTGGTATTGGGTTTGCCTCGCATTAATAGAGATAAAAATTGATCAGGTGATTTTTCAAGAGTATTTAATGTGCCGTCTTCTACAAAGACGCTAAAAATTGCATTTGTTATTTTAAGTCTAAGATCTTCAATGTCTATATTTTTCTGTTGTTCTTGTTTTTTGATTTGTGGTTGTCCGAATATTGCCATGGGGGCATCGTCATAACCGTTAACAAGATCGGATATGGGAATAACAGTTGAAGTACCTTTTGGCTGTTTTTCTTCATGGGGTTTTATTTCAACAGTTTTTAATTGGGCAAATCGAAATGGCTTTTTTTCATCTTCGGAAGTACTTCCTAGGTCATTGTTATCTGAAATTGCATATCTTATTCCTTCTTTTCTTAAAGAAATCTTAAGTCTTCCTATTAACGAATTTAATTGTTTGTCTGTTATTTCAAGGTCAGTTGGTTTCTTGCGTAATGCTTTTTTTAATTCTGCTCTTGTTGGAGCAGGATTTTTTAAAAAGAGTTGAAGAGCTTTTCTTTCATTCGTTGCTACTATTGAAATCCGTTTTCCATCTGGAAATTCTACAAAATAATTTTCTTCTTTTTTTGCTTTTGTCTTGGTATCAGAGGGATTCTCCAGTGATTCTATTAATTGAAATGCACTTTGCAATTTATCCTCTGTTGTTTTTTGTTTTGCCCGAGTAGTCTCTATTTTCCAGCCGGGCATTTTTCTAGCTAAGTCTTCAAGCGCAGTTTTTATCTGAAAACGCCTATGAGATTCATTAAACCCAAGCTCACTGCATTTTTCTTCCAATTCTTCTTCTGAAATAGGACCTTCTCCAATTGTTGTTAATAATGCTTCTAAAACCGGTTTTTGAGTAGGGCTGACTTTGACTAATAGACCGTCCGGTAGAATAATTTCAGTTATTCTTTTTGATACAAACAGTTCTTTAGGTTTAAATTGAGAATTTTGGTCAATTTCAACTCTTTTAACTGATTGTTGCGGTTTTGCTTGTTGTTCTACCATACTTGATTAGACAGGGAAGATAATATAGTAATATTTCCTATTTTGCAATAGTGCCCTAGGCATCAATGTTTCTAGTAGTATGTAGATTCCGAGGAAAAATGTTCGCGAACAGAATCTATCATTCTCTGAAAGATATATTCTCGGCTAGTAGTTCTCATCCATTCTTTAACAATAAATCTCAGATCGCTTAATATTTGTTTTTCCGATGAGGAAAGTGTTTCCGGGTCTTTTTGCGTTACTTCAATTATTGTTTCTCTTACAGATTTTAAGATAAATCTTCTAAGATTATCAACTTCCATTAATGCTAATCTTGAATTGTTTCTTTCGTTACCAGTGATAACTTCTATTAAAAATTTGTCTGGAGATTTCTCAAGAGAATCAAGATTATCTCTTGTAATAGCAGATAGAATTGTTTCAGCGACTTTAATTCGTAAGTTTTTCACCTCATCGTTTTCTTCCGCCCGAACTTTTTTATCCTGGTCATTGTTGTTTGGCTTAAGGGATTGGTTATTTGGGATTTTTGCAGATTCAAGTTGAGCTTTTTTTTCTTCTTCTTCTATTTCTTTTAGTGTTTTTAGTTCGTTTTGCTTATTTATTCTATAATCCATCTTTTGGTCTTTAAGCTGTTGATTAAGATAGCTAATCGCCTGACGAATCTTATCTTTCATCTCATACTTAGTTATTCTTTTATCCGGCAAAGCTTCTGTTAGATCTTCCTCTGTCGGAGCTCTCTTTTCTTTACGCGCAATTAAAGATATTTCCAAAACTGACCGTGTAATTCCCTTTTTAAGTTTAAAGTGACTATCATCAGGCAGAAGAACGAATTTCTCAGAATCAAAGAGAATTCCGGAGTCTGCAACCCCAATCTTTTTCTTCTTCAGTTGAGAAGCAGATTTTTCACCAATTCGGGCAATTTGCAGTGAGTTAGTGCTAGGTTTTTGTTCTGTAGTCATAAGATTAGTGATTATACTACAAAAGTGGTATTTTTTCATCTCAGCCTCTTGGCAAAGTTGGTCTTAAGTGTTAGAATGAAGGTCTTATGAAATTTGAGAAAAGAATTCTCAAAAACGGTCTTCGGGTTATTGTTATTCCCATGCCCTCGGTTCAATCCGCAACAGTTATGGTAATGGTCGGAGCAGGCTCAAGATATGAAACAAGAAAAAACACAGGAATTTCCCATTTTCTGGAACACATGGCGTTTAAGGGTACCAAAAAAAGACCATCTGCCATGGACATCGCGAGTATTATTGACGGAATCGGAGGTCAATTTAACGCCTCAACAGGAAAAGAAGTGACCAATTATTATGTAAAATCATCTGCTTCTAAAATAGAAGTTTCAATGGATGTTCTTTCCGACATGCTTTTGAATTCAAAATTTGATGAAAAAGAAATAGAAAAAGAAAAGGGCGTAATTATTGAGGAAATGAACATGAATGAAGACAATCCCATGAGAACAATAGGGGATTTGTATGAAAACCTTGTTTATGGAGACACTCCTTTGGGCTGGGACATAATCGGGAAAAAAGAAATAATCAGAAGTACCACCAGAAAAACCTTTATGAGTTATATGAAAAGTCTTTACAGCGCAGATAATATCGTGGTTGTTGTTGCCGGAGGAATTGACAGTCAAAAAACATTTAAGCTTTTAGAAAAATATTTTGGCCAAATGCCTAAATTTGATACCATACGATATGGAGAATCACAGTTAACTCAGAAGAAGCCGGAGGTTATTCTAAAAACCAAAAAAACAGAACAGGTTCATCTGGCAATGGGATTTAGAACTATACAATTTAATCATCCGGACAGATACTCTCTTGAAGTTTTGGCGTCTGTTTTGGGCGGAGGAATGAGCTCAAGGCTTTTCAATGAAGTCAGGGAAAAAAGAGGATTGGCATATTATGTCAACGCAAGTTCCGATTTGTATTCGGATACCGGGAGTTTTGTCGCATGGGCAGGAGTTGATCCTAAGAAAGTTAAAGATGCGATTGCTGTAATATTGGAAGAACACGGAAAAATTCAAAATTCAAAATTCAAAATTCAAAATTCGGAACTAACAAAGGTGAAGGAATATATGAAGGGGCATTGGGTTTTGGCTTTTGAAAACAGCATGCATGTTGCAAATCATTATGCATCTTGGGAAATTCTGCAGAAAAAAATTCAAACGCTTGAAGAAGCAATGAAAAAAATCGATGCTGTCACTGTTGATGAAATAGAAAATGCGGTTAAAAAGTACTTTACAGCAAAGAATTTGAATCTGGCAGTTATTGGAAATTTTGAGGATAGACAAATGTTTGAAGATTTGCTACATTTATAAATGACTGCTAACGACTAACAGCTAACTTATAACAAAAGCAATAGTTAGTAGTCAGGAGTTATCAGTTAGAAGTTGATTTATGGAAAAATCTGTTGTTTTAATCAAGCCTGATGGGGTACAAAGAGGTCTTGTCGGAGAGATAACTCACCGGTTTGAAAGAAAAGGCCTCAAGCTTGTGGGGCTTAAAATGATTTCTCTAAACGAGGCTATCCTGGATGAATGGTATGTTCATCACAAAGACAAACCTTTCTTCGGAGGATTAAAATCCTACATGAAATCTTATCCTGTTGTTGCAATGCTTTGGGAGGGAAAAGATGTTGTTGCAGCTATCAGAAAAATGATAGGAATCACAAAAGCCCGTGATGCGGAACCGGGAACCATCCGCGGAGACTTTGCAATGAGCCAGCAATACAACCTAATTCATGCTTCTGAAAATGTAGAAAACGCTCAAAAAGAACTGGGTTTGATTTTTTCCAAAGAGGAAATATTTGAATGGGACAAAAAAGATCTTCAAAATGTTTATATAGAGGACGAATTGTAAATAAAGATTTGACAAATTTAAGCGTTTAATATAAACTATAGGCTCGCTATGAGCTTAGAAAGAAGAGGCAAAGAAAAATCTCCAAGAAGGCCGAAAGTGCTTTTATTAGCAACTGGTGTTTCGGTTTCAGCTGCTTTGGCAGTGGTTTTGGCGGCAAATTCAAATAATAAAAGTTCCGGAGATAATGCTCTTTCCGAATATGGTCATCCACCTAAGGATTTTTATGTTCCAACCATACCTGTTTTTAATCAAAAAGAGAATCCATTGAGCAATAAAATCATTGTTCCTGTGCCAGGGGATGCTTTTATTCCAGACTCTGTTCAATCCAACGCCGGAGGAAGTTCAAATTTTACAGTTGATTCCCGAGACTTAAGTCCTGTAAAAAAAACTGCGATTCCAACCGGGGAAATTCCTACTCGAACTCCAACTCGGGAACCTGAATCAACCAGTACACCAATTCCTAAAGCTCCGCCTTATGCCCCGACTGTCATAGGGAAAGAAAATCTTATAGCCGGCAAGACTGAGGTTTCGAAAGATATGATTTCGGGTACCTGGATAGTTAAAATAGACGGCTCGGGAAACTTTCTGAGTTCAGGCGGGGTCAAAAACGGTGAAATGCAGGTAATTGTTGAGAGATGGATTCCCCAGCCAGCTTATTCGGATTTTGCAAAGAACGCAACTGTTTTTTACGAAAATTTTACGAGGTTTGATAAAAATGCAATTTTAATCGCCAATAAAGCTAATTTTACGAGCGTAATATTTACAATTTCTAAAGATGACCCCAAAATAAACTCTTATTTGCAGCGCTATAAAGATAAAACAGTATTGAATATTGTTCCTTTGCCTAAGATAGATTTTGTTAAAAGTGAGGAAACATTTATTGTCGTAGCTCTAAAAAAGATGAACCCGGATACGAAAAAAGAAGAACAGTTTTTCGCAATAGCCGGAATTGATTTGCGCGGAGATGTGCTGGCTCAAATAAAAGCTATTGATGATTTTTCTCAGCAAATGGCATCCGGAAACTCAAAATAAAAATTGCCGGAATAATTGCCTCGGTTAGAAAAGATAGCTAATTTACAAATCTTAAGTTATCTAAGTAATATACCGGCTGAGTGGCACCGGTATTTTCTTGAAGCTGTACTCGGGTAATTGTGGTATTAACGCCCCCAAGAGCAGATAATGGAATTAATACTTTTCTCCATCCTCCCGTGGCATTTGTAGCATATGCTGCAGGATTAACCTGTGTCATTACGGCGCCGGCACTGTTATACAAGGAAACACGGATATTTGAAAGATTTAGAGTTGAGGGATAAATATAAAATTCAAGATAGGAATAAGGAGCAGTATTTAGACCCGCATGCTTGAGAGATAATCCTCCCCAAGCACCTGTATAAGTTACTCCCATAGACTTGGTTCCTGCAAAAGTTGGAGTTGTGGCATTAAAGTTTACAGTAGTTTTCCAGCTCCAGTTGGTCCAGCCGGAACTCAAACTTTCTCCATAGATAATATGTGATGCAGCGTAAGATTGATTGAAAAAGGAGTGGCTAAAAACTAGGGCGCTTAAGACAATTATCAGGACGAGGATTTTTTTAAGCATAAAATATAAGATAAGAGGAATATTGTATCAGGTTAAATTTATGAAATGTGTAAGTTAAATTTGTGAAATGTGTAAGAAAAAAACTATTTTTTTTCAGAATGGAGCTGTAAGCTCAGCGCAAAAATTGTAAGTATAATTACTTCGGATAGAAGACAATATTGGCAGAAGGCGTGCAGGACAAAAGCCTGAATACAAAAAAGAACAATAGAAACTCCAACTCCTGATAAAATTAAAAGCTTAAAATATTTAAAAAATCCCAAAAGCAAAAGAAAAATAAGAACAAGAAAAAAGAGAGCTCCTACAAGTGCAATCGGAATGCCAAGAATCGTTGAAAATCGGCTCGTAAGCACTGTTTCACAACCAAGAGCTATAGTACAGGGGGGAATGATGTGTTTGTAATGCAGAATGGTTAAATAAACACTGTCAAAAAATCCGGCAAGGGAAAGAACAAGCAAAAAAAATTTACTTTTTGTTAATTTCATCTTGGATAATTTTTTTGAAGCTATCATAGCCTGCAGGATTTTGTATGTGAACTCCATTTACAAAAAATGTGGGAGTAGAATTAACGCCTATGGAAGTTGCTTTATTCGTTTCTGAATTAATAAATTCTTTTGTTGAGGTGGCATCAAGATCGGTTTTGAACTTATTTAAATCTAATTTTAGAGTTTTTGCATAATTCATAAATGTATCTTTTGCATCAGTCTCCGCCCATGAATTCTGATTTTCATAAAGCATGTCGTGCATTTCCCAAAATTTATTCTGGAGTCCCGCAGCATAAGCTGTTTGGGCTGCAAGCATAGCGTTTTTGTGAATGCTGACAAGCGGGAAAAAACGGTAAACTATTCTTAAATCTTTGCTAAAGTCTTGTGATAACATTTTGACCAGAGGAAAATATGAGCCGCATGCAGGACATTGGAAGTCAGCGTATTCAATCAAAGTAACTTTAGCCGATTCGGATGCTCCTTTGACAAAATCATCTTTGGTCAGAGCCGGAAGATTTGCTATTTGAACAGGAGCAGAAAGAGATGGGGAGTTGTTAACAGCATTAATCAAAAGCCAGCACCCAACAATTAGTACAGCAATTATTCCGCCCCAAATTCCCAATTCCTTTATTTTCATTTTCTTATTCTGACACAAATTTGGGAAAAAATAAAGAGCGGAAAGGCTTACATATTCTGCTAGTTGAGTTTCAAAAATCGGTAATATATAATCGTTTCCATGAGCGTAGAAAATAATCCTCGAGTAACAGAAAAGGCTGGATTGTTAAATAAAGCTGTTGAGTTGGTTACTCTTGGACGATATGGGGTTGATAAAATTGTTGTTTATGGCTTGAAGAATAATATTACAGGTGACATATTTCAGGGACATCCAATTGACCATTTACGAAGAACAGGAAAAATGGTTGTAGTGGAAGATATGTCTAAGAATAGACATGCAAAAAGAAAATTAGTTAAAAGAAAACCGTAATTCTCCTTAAAAGTTTTTCTTCGTGGCTTAAATCAAATTGCAAGAGAGTGGGGTTTCGAGTTGTATCCTTAAAGTCGTAAGGTAAATTAAATTTGTAGGAAAAATAAAGAGGATAAGACTTTAGGCTGTTTTAACAATTCTTGCTTTGAGATGCCTTATTTTTTTTGCTTTTTCTGAAGGCAAAAGCACAATCCTTTGCGCCTGATCTCTTAATACGCTTGTTATTAATGCGCTTCCTTGAGATCCGATTTGGCTGCAGATTATTTTTTGATTGTCTTGATGTTCGCTAAGGTCGATTGCGCAGTCTTTGCCTCCGATACGAAATGTGATTTTATGCTGTTTTAGTTTTTCAAATTCCTTTATGTCGTGTTCTGTGAGAACGAAAGTAGCAGATACGGAAATAGGACATTTTCCTAGACTGTTTTTATTAACAGCAATGCTTGCATCACCTAGAGGCGTGCTTGGTAATTCATTAAGTCTTGTTTGAGCCATTAAATGTAAATTTCCGTGAATGTTTCCAATTACAATAGGAGTTTCTGCGATTTTGAGGAATCCTTCGGACATTTCCGACGGGGATATCACTTCTAATTTATCCGAAATTTCTGACCTTTTTAATCTCTCAAACGGCTCAAAAGGACTGTTTATTTCAGGCGATAAAATTCTTTCTCCGCTGGGAGTTTTTCTGAAAAATCTTTCCCTAATTCGTTCTCTCATAACTATAGGATTATTCTATCAGTTGGAGATGAGAAATGCAAGTTTTGGGAAAAGTCGGGGTGCGGGGAATTGAACCCCGTGCCTCTCGGTCCCTGCCCGAAATGACTTGTCGGAGACGAGGGAATTGGACCCTCTGCCTCTCGGTCCCGAACCGAGCGTTCTACCGATGAACTAGTCTCCGTCATTTCAAGTCAGGCGGGCCGAACCGAGCGTTCTACCGATGAACCACACCCCGTTTGGTAAAGCAGAATTCATTTTAAACCCTTTTGTGTTAAAATACAAACACTCGGAATTCTTGAAGTGAGAAGTGGGAAGTTCTTGACTTTGAATACTTGAAAAATAGAATTCTTGATTTCAAGATATCAAAAAATCAAGGTCAAGAGCGTCAAGGGTATCCAGCTTCAAAAATTCTAAGCTTGTCCCTGTAGCTCAACGGATAGAGCAGGCCCGTCCTAAGGGCAAGATGGGGGTTCAATTCCCTCCGGGGACACTATGACAAAGAAAGAAACAATTAGATTTGTAATTACTCAGAGCATCGGAAATTTTTTGGTGCTTTTTGCGATTTTCGGAGTTTTGGCAACTTTTGGCCCCGCTCTTTATTTTGAAGTAACATTCAGAGTAATGCAGGTCAGGGGAGTGCACTTTTCTATTACGGATAAGCATATTCCCGTATCAGAAGCAAAAAATATAAAACTTTCTTCCAATCCGACACTGAGTTTTGCTGACATTTTGTCAGGTCCAAAAGAGCAAATTTTAGTTCCGATTGACCCTGTTTTTAATATTCTGATACCCAAAATCGGCGCGAACGCGAAAGTTTTTCCGAACATTGATCCTTCAGACCCGGATTCTTTTTTGCCTATTTTGCAAAAAGGTGTGGCACATTCGGTCGGAACATTTTTTCCCGGACAAAAAGGCAATATTTATTTGTTCGCGCATTCAACAGATAATTTTTGGAATGTAGGCAGATATAATGCGGTTTTTTATCTTCTGAAAGATTTGCAAAAGGGAGATGATGTGGTTGTTTTCTCCCAAAATGTGAGATACAATTATGTTGTAACAGGCTCGAAAATCATAAGTCCTTCAGACATTTCATATATAGCTAATGCCAAAACAGGAAAAGAGCTTTTGATTCTTCAGACATGCTGGCCCCCGGGAACCACTTGGCAAAGATTGATGGTATTTGCCGAACCCAAATAATAAGAGAATAGAATTTTTGAAGTTAGAAGTTAGATGTTCTTGACTTTGAATATTTGATTCCTTGAATTCTTGAAATCAAGACGTCAAGAAATCAAGTTCAAGGATGTCAAGAATATCCAGCTTCAAGAGCATCATCTATCTTTATTTTAGCCCAATGGTATAGAGGTTAGGCGAGATGGTGGGGTTGCCAAGATCGGTAAGCATTAAAATTTTTGATCCGTCCGGCCATGAGAAAACGAAGCCATCAATAAATGGTCCGGCATAAACTGTTGTTTTATTAAGTCCGTCGTAATCCATAATTGTAATTTTTTTGTTTTCAACATATATTAAGTGTTTTGAGTCGGTAAACCAATTCAAAGGAAAACCATTAATAAAATCCGAGCTTCTGTGTATAGGCATGGAATCTAAAATTTTGAAATTTTTATCTTCTTTAATGTCGTAGACATAAACTGTCCCTTTAACAATTTCCCGTTCTTGCGGAGTAGAATTAGTGCCAATTAGCGGAGGATTTATAATTATAGGCAAAGTTGCAGACTGTGTTGCGGTGTAAAGAATTTTATTTTCATCTTCCGACCAGGATAAAATCCGGAAATTATCTTTAATTATATTTTGCAATTTTGCTTTCAATCCGAATAATTGAGATTTGTCTTGTCTGGCCTGGAGTTCCTTCCATGAGCTGTCAACAGCTTCTAAAGTCGCAGTTATATCTTGAGGATTTTCATTAAAGCTTGTTTTCAAAAGATAAGTAGTTGTGATATTTGTATTAGCTGAGATTGTTGCGATAAGCTCTTTGGCATCAGGAGACCATGAAAGCTGAGCGTTGGAAAAATTATCAATAGTATTGTCCGCAATCTGTGAGGACGAACTTTGCAGAGTGAGAATTGGTCTTAGTCCCATATCCAAAATATAAACTCCGTTTTTTCTGGGATTTTCCAGATCCGATACTGTATAGGCTATTTTGGTACGGGTTGGATCTAGAACCGGATTCTTTACTCCCATATCGGTTATATTGTTAAGTTTTGGAGCTGTCGGAATCAAAAGCGCGAAAGCGCTTGTAACAACTTCTTTTTCTATTTTAATTTTTTTCTGCCAGGAAAAATAGCCTGATTTGGTAATCTTTATGTCATATTCTCCGGGAGGAAGGCTGACAGTATTGTTAGTGGCAGAGCTTAAATGGTTGTTGATGTAAATTCCGGCTCCGTCCGGCTGACTGGTAGCTGCGAGAAGTCCTGTTCCTGAGATTCCTATTTTACCCTGCCCGAAGTTAAAATTATACCCCTTGCCGTATAAAATTACAGTGATTGTCGCAACGACAAGAAAAACCAGGGTTGCAATATAAATTGCTATCTTTTTCATCCGCTATATTATACCATTCTCGTTTGCGCTATTGCAATTTCATCGCATTGGTGTATATAATCAAAAATACAAGGCTAAAATGGTTTTTTGATACACTAAATAGATGGATCGATATGGTTACTAGGTCAAAAGTTAGAAGTTAAAATTCAAAATTTCAAGTAAAAAGTCAAAAGTTTAGTCACTTTTTAATTTTGACTTGCATTTTTGACCTTTGAATTTTGCCTTTTGAGTTTTGAGTTTTTTAAAATATGTTTTCTTTTTCCGGAAAAAGAATTGGTATAGATTTAGGAACTGCTAACACGCTTGTTTATCTGGTTGGTCAGGGAATAGTTCTTAATGAGCCGACAGTCGTAGCTGTAACAGCTGAAGAAAATAGAGTGGTTGCAGTAGGTAAGGAAGCCAAAGAAATGCTGGGCAGAACCCCTGGAAATATAGTAGCTCTTCGGCCTCTTCGGGATGGAGTTATCGCAGACTATACAATAACTGAAGCAATGCTTTCGTATTTTATAGATAAAGCTGCAGGAAAATCCCGGTTTTTCAAACCCGAGGTAATGGTTTGTATCCCGTCAGGAGTTACTCAAGTTGAAAGACGAGCTGTTTTGGACGCAACTATGGCTGCGGGCGCAAAAATAGCATACTTAATTGAAGAACCTTTGGCTGCTGCAATCGGCGCAAAAATACCCATAGCTCAGGCTGCGGGACACATGGTCGTTGATATTGGCGGAGGCTCAACAGAATGCGCGGTTATTTCTTTGGGAGGAGTGGTTGTGCATAGTTCGGTCCGGGCCGGAGGAAACAAAGTTGATGAGGCAATAGCAAGCTATACCAAGAAAAAATTCAATCTTCTTGTTGGAGAACGAACGGCAGAGGAGATAAAAATTGCAATTGGAAATGCATTAATTGAAGAAGAAAAGACCAATGAGGCAGCAAAAATGGAAATAAGAGGCCGGGACACTATAACAGGATTGCCTAGAACCATTGAACTTACGGAAATACAAATAAACGAGGCTATTTATCCTGTTTTACTGCAAATTGTGGGTGCTGTAAAGGGTGTTTTGGAACAGACACCGCCGGAACTAGCATCCGACATCATAGATAAAGGAGTAGTTATGAGTGGAGGAACATCTCTAATTAAGAATTTTGACAAGCTGATGACAAAATTAACAGGAGTTCCATGTCATGTTGCTGAAGATGCACTTTTGTGTGTGGCTAAAGGTACAGGTGTGGCTTTGGAAAATATAGAATTGTATAAGAGAAGCATATCCAAAAAATAATCTTATAGTGTTTGTTTCTAAGATTTTCAAAGCTGTGAAAATTATGAAAAATAGAGAATTTTCACGGAATAATAGATTTATAGTATTTTCCAAGGCGGTGCAATAAGAACTCATTGCTTTATGAACTTGAAAGCACAAAGTTTAAGAACGAAATCCGAGTATATTAAGTATTCAAAATGAGCAAAATCAAATCAATACAGCAAAAATAAATCAATCTTATAGTAGAAAAATTATGCTGAATAAGAAATACATACTTGGTGTTGGTATAACAGATGCAACCAAAGAAGAAATCCTAGAGTATATAGTTAAAAGCCTTGAAAATTTCAAAAAAAAGTACTATGTTGTCACCCCTAATCCCGAATTTTTGGTGCTCGTGCACAAAAATAAAGACTTCAAAAATATCTTAAATAAGGCGGAATTAGCCTCAAATGACGCTGTTGGGATATCTCTTGCCGGAAAAATTTTGGGGAAGAAATTAAAAGGCCGTTTTACCGGTGTGGATCTTGTTGAAAACCTTTGTAAGAAGATGGTAAGAAAGCCTATAACAGTGGGCTTTCTGGGGGGTAGGGGTGGAGTAGCAGAGGCAGCTGCCGAGTGCTTACAAAAAAAATACCCCGGGTTGAAAGTGAGTTTCGTTGGCGAAGAATGGCCAGCAGAGCTTTTTTCCGACCAAAAAGCGAAACTAGAAACTAGAAACTTGAAGCTTGAAGCAATAAAACCTTTTCATCCTCCATCTTCTAACTTCAAAGATCCAACTTCTAGCTTCTATGGTCTATCTTCAAGAGAAATAGACATTCTCTTCGTAGCTTTCGGGGCGCCGAAGCAGGAATTTTGGATTAGCGAGAACTTAGATAAGATTCCTGTTAAAATTGCAATTGGAGTTGGTGGGGCATTTGACTATATCAGCGGAAAAACGCCAAGAGCACCTCTGTTTTTAAGAAGTATAGGTCTTGAATGGTTATTCCGTCTAATAATTCAGCCCTGGCGTATTAAACGCCAATTTGCTTTGTTGGAATTTGTCTGGTTAGTTTTGAAAGAAAAGTTTAAAAGTAATATTGCTTAATAGATTGATATATTACTCAATGCTTTGATATGTCCAATTTGCCCTTCCTTCGTACCAGCTTGATGAAATGATAACTATGTTATAATAATTCCAATGCGGATTTTATTTCTTTACATGTTTCCTCTTTGGGGTAATGGAAGCGGATCTTATTTAAGGGCTCTTTCTCATGAGCTCGTAAAGCGCGGTCACGATATCGCTATTGTTGCGCCGGACAAAAGAAAGCTTGAGGGAGTCAAGCACTATGTAGTTAATCCTCCTCAAATGGGGGTATTCAGTGGTCATCCCGAACTCCCAAATGCTAAAAAATTTGAAGATATGAGCGGGAAAGAGCTTGGCGAGATTTACACAAGCTATCTTAAAACAACTATACAAGCAGTTTCGGATTTTCATCCCGAGATCATTCATGTTTTTCATACGGCTTTTTTGCCCGGCATCGCTCGCGTCATCAAAATTCTTTTTGGAATTAAATTTATTATTACAACTCATGGAAGCGATTTAAGCTACCTTGTAAAGGACAGAAGGTTTGTGGGTCTTATTAACGACGCCAACAAGGTGGCGCGCTTTATCACAGCGAACAGTGACTTTACAAGAAAGTGGTATTTGAATATGTTTGGAGATTACTTGCGTCCCAAAAGCAATATAATTATGGGCGGAGTCAATATCGAAGACTATAAAAGAGACCCTAAGGAAATAGAGACAATTAGCAATAGATACAATCTAAATGGTAAGAAAGTCGTGTTATTTACGGGAAGGCTTACCAAGCACAAAGGAGCTATTTATCTTGTAAAGGCAGCTCCTCTTATAAAGGGTATCGTAATAATTGCCGGTGATGGACCGGAAAGAAAAACTATTGAAGAGGAAATAAAAAAGGGGAAAATAAAAAATGTAATAATGGTTGGCTACATTCCTACAGGAGGGAAGCGTTTGTTTCATGCTTTTTATGAGCGAGCAGATGTTTATATTTGCCCAAGTACCTGGGATGAGCCATTTGGATTGACCATACTGGAGGCAATGGCAGCTCACACTCCTGTTCTTGCAACAGAAAAGGGAGGAGTTGTCTCTCTTATCCAAGATAAAGTAAACGGATTTTTTATAAAACCTCGAAATAGTAACCATATTGCAGAGATTGTCAATATGCTTTTTGCCGATGATAATCTTCGCAAGAGAATATCAGACGCAGCCTACAATACAGTTGTCCAGCATTTTACTTGGGCTAAGATCGCGAGTGAATATGAGAGCATTTATAAGCAATTTAAATATTCAACTTCGGAATATTTAGCAAGAGTTAAGGGGACAAATCCAGAGCTTTCTAATTCCATGCGCTTATTAAATAAAAATAAATGAAGATACTTATTGTTTCAACCCTAAAGCGAAGAATTGACTCTGATTCTTTCGCTTCTCGATCTAGAATAATTTTTGAGCTTTCTTCAGGGCTAATCAAAAAAGGTCATAAGGTATCCATATTGGGAACTGCGGACAGTAATGTTAAGGGTGCAGAAATAATTCCAGTTCTGCAAAGGGGTTGGGTTGATCTGCCTCCGGTTGAGAATGAATTCCTAAGAGAGACAGCATCTCTTATAAATCAGGCAAGAAAAATTGTTGAAATACAAAACTCTTTTGACATCGTTCATAACCATACTTATCCGGATTTCTTTCCTTCCATTCTTCAGGATGAACTCCGAATTCCAATGGTGACTACGCTGCATGCTCTTTATGATAGCTATATGGAGGAAGTTTTATCTAAGTCAGATAAAACTTATTTTATTGCCTTATCTAAGGCGTATAAAAAGTTATATAAGAAAGCCAAAATTTATGATGTAGTTTACAATGGGGTAGATACCAATTTATATACTTTCAAAAAAGAAAAACAAGATTATCTTCTCTGGTTGGGCAGACTTCCAAAAGGCAAAAATGCTGATGGGACATTTATAGATCCAAAAGGGGTCAGATGGGCAATTAGGCTGGCTCAAGAGACAGGAAGCAGATTACTTCTTTGTGGAGCTTGTGAGGATAAAGAATTCTTTGAAAAGGATGTCAAGCCATACTTAAATGAAAAAATTCAATGGATTGGCGATGTTTCTTCCAATCAGTCATTGCCTATAGGAAAGGTGGTCGAATTAATGCAAAATGCAAAAGCATTATTGATGACAATTAACCAGGAAGAGCCTTTCGGATTAGTTATGGCTGAGGCAATGAGTGTTGGTACACCTGTCATTGGATTTGACTGTGGGTCGGTTGCAGAAGTAGTGGTTAATGGTAAGACTGGTTTTGTAGTTAATAAAGATGAAGGAATAGATGGTTTGAAGGAGGCATTAGGAAAAATTAGCAACATTAATCCTGAAGATTGCAGAAAGCATGTGGAAGAGAATTTCACAGTTGATAAGATGGTAGAAAATTACGAAAAACTCTATAAGAAAATAATCAATAAAGACAAGTAAGACCTCAAGTCTTAATAAGATGAAAACGAAAATGAACATTCTTATGGTGGCTTATGAAGGGGCGCCATTTTATAAACGCGGCGGATTAGGTGATGTTGTAGAGTCTCTTCCGAAAGCCCTTTCCAAAATAAGGATAGATGTGCGTGTCGTAATACCGTATTACAATGAGATAAGAGACAAATATAATCTCAAGAAAGAAGGGGAATTTTCAGTTACATTTGAATCTGAAGCGGAAACAATAGGAGTTTACTCTTCATTATTGTCCGGTACCCGTGTTCCTTTTTATTTTTTAAGTAATGCAAAATACCTATTCTCCAGTAATCCCCAGGGCAAGAATAAGAGAATAGATCAGTTTGCGTTTTTCAACCTTGCTGTTGTCCATTTTATGCGGTGGTGTACGAAGCGCCATAAATGGACTCCTTCTGTCGTGCATTGTAACGATTGGCATACCGCTCTTATTCCTCTTATTCTGCGGAAAAAAGAAAAGTCTTCAATTCCAACTCTTCTGACAATTCATAATCTTTTGTACCAGGGTGTGGGATCTTTAAGGGTATTGGATTTGCTCAATATGAAAGACGAGGAGACAAAAGAATTGAAAAGAGGCAATCCTGCTACAGAAATAAATATTTTAGGAGAGGGCATTATTCATGCTACACGGGTTTCAACCGTTTCCCGCTCATATGCAAAGGAAATAATTGACGACTATAATCAAAATCGAATATCGGTATTCCTTAAGAAAAGAGAAGAGGAGCAGGGTAAAGAGAATAGGGGAATCACAGGAATCCTGAATGGAATAGATTATGACATTTGGAATCCGGTAACCGATGAATCCATTTTTCATAAATATAATACAAATAATTGGGAAACTGGCAAAAAGAACAATAAGCAAGACTTGTTAAAAGATTTAGAGCTTGCGGATCGGCCGACATTCTGTTTTATCGGCCGGATGGCAAACCAGAAAGGTATAGATATTTTGATAAAAGTAATTGATAAGTTAGAATCGCTGGGAATAAACATAATTATTCTAGGAGCGGGGAGTTTGATTATTGAAGAAAGTGTTCTGAAGCTTGCCCAAAAACATCCTGGTTGGGTGAGAGCAGAATCGATATACAGTGAAGAATTGGCTCACAAATTATATGCAAGTTCGGATTTCATTATTGTTCCGTCGCGTTATGAGCCTTGCGGTTTGATACAGATGATCGCGATGAGATATGGAACAATCCCAATTGCTTCTAAAACAGGAGGTCTTAAGGACTCTATACATAACGGAAAAAATGGTTTTCTTTTCCGAAAAGATTCCTCAAGAGCTCTTTTGCATGCCGTAAAAAAAGCGCTAAATATATACAATAAACCGAAGGATTTTGCAGGTCTCGTTTTAAATGCAATGAAAACTGATTTTTCCTGGGACAAGAGCGCCCTTCTTTATAAAAAACTCTACAAAGATATTATTAATTCAGAAAAATGATATACTAGATTTTATGACTTATTACGATCTTTTTGATTTTTTTAAGACTCAGAACTTCAAAATGATAATCGCTGCAGATGGTGAAACCCGGACTTCCGAGAAAAAGGGAGAAAAAATAATAGAGAAAATTCCGGCCGGCGGAGTTTCAATAGGACTTGATCCTATTGCCCGCGCATCCCGCGCCACATATATAGCCAGAAGCAGAAAGCCTTTGGAAAAGTTAATTACCCACGGACGGATAAATGTAAATCATCCTGATGGAAATTATGCGCTTACGCGCATATTTTTAACCCCCGAAGAAATGGACTTGTATTATTATGGTTTTGCAAATCAAACTATCTGGCCTTTGTGTCATGTTACCTTTCAAGAGCCAATATTTAGAAAAGATTGGTACGAAGGCTTTAAAAGGGTAAATCAAAAATTTGCAAAAGCAATAAAAGACGAAATAAGAGGGAAAACATTTGTTTGGGTTAATGATTATCAGCTGGCACTTGTTCCTCAATACTTAGAGCGCCCTAAAAACACGATTATCGGAATGTTTTGGCATATTCCGTGGCCGACATGGGAAGTTTTCCGTATTCTTCCGCAGAAAAAAGAAATTTTGGAAAGTCTTCTTGCGAATGATTTTCTGGCATTTCACAGAGGTTATCATGTCAGAAACTTTTTTGAAACTGTTAGAAGAGAACTTGAAGCAAGAATTGATGAAGAAACCAACAGAATATTTTATAACGGACACGAAACAACAGTTAAAAATCTTCCAATGGGGGTTGACACGGATGTTATCAAATCTTTAGTCAGTGTTGACAAAGATTACGGACCCGTAACTGAAATTGTCAGAAGGATTTTCGGAGTAGGTTCGGAAAAAAATGACATGGATGAGTATTTCAAAAAATATAAAGTAATTTTGGGCGTTGACAGATTGGATTATACAAAAGGAATCAAGTTAAGGATTAGAGCAATAGATAAGTTTTTTGAAAAACATCCCAAATACATCGGCAAAGCAATATACCTTGGTATTATGGCTCCTTCTAGAGAAGCAATTCCGTCCTACAGGACTCTCAAAAAAGAAATAGAAATTTTGGCTGAAGAAATTAACAGAAAATATGCAAGGTGGGATTGGAAGCCAGTACATATGATAAATAAAGCTTATCCGAGAACCGAAGTCATAAAGTTTTTCAGAAAAGCACCGATTTGTCTCGTAACCCCGCTTGATGACGGAATGAATCTTGTTTCCAAAGAATTTATGGTGGCTTCTTCTTTGGCAAATGATCCGGGAATGCTGGTTCTTTCTCAATTTGCAGGTTCGGCAATTGATTTGACTGAAAGTCTTATTGTCAATCCTTATAATCTTGAAGAAGTTGCGGATGCGATTAAAAAGGGCTTGGAAATGGACACGAGAGAGAAAATTAAGCGAGCCAAAAGCATGACAGAAACGCTGGATGAGAAAAGCGTATATGCCTGGGCAAAAGAATTTATAGCCGAAACTCTTTCAGCAGCAAAATAAAAATTAAAAATATGCCCGATTTTGAATTTTTACAAAATCCTGTTTCAGGCAAATGGGTTATTTTTTCCCCCCGGCGCGCAAAAAGACCTGATATTGCTCACGGTATTGAGCCTATCTGTCCGTTTTGTCCCGGGAAAGAGTCGGAAGAACAAGAACTTTATCGCTTGGATTCAGTCAGAGTTATACCGAATAAATTTCCTTTTGCGCCAATTCATGAAGTTATAATTCATTCACCCGATCATCATAAGAATTTTGGGGAATTATCTTTGCCTCATGCAGAAAACTTACTTCAGGTTTACAGACAGCGCTATAAAACGCATGAAAAAGACGGTCAGGTATACATTTTCCATAACCGCCAAAAAGGCGGAGGAGAAAGTCTGCCTCATCCCCACACCCAGCTTACGGTAATTCCTCAGGATGTGACATTGGATATTCCCCGGCTTGCAACTCCTTCAGAAATGAATGTAGTCGCAGAAAATCAAAAAGTTCATGCAACCAGCCGTTTTGTAATTTTCTGTCCGAAAACATCTCAATGGCCGGATGAAGTCTGGATAGCGCCAAAAGAGCGGGGGAGAGCTTTCGGGGATATTAGGGATGAAGAAGTTAAAGACTTATCATTTATTTTAACCCGACTGGTACAGATTTTTGATTTGCGGCATGGCTTGGAATTTCCATTTAATTTTTATATTTATCCGGGAGGGGATTGGTATTTAAGAATTATTCCAAGAGTTAAGGTTTTGGGAGGTTTTGAAGTCGGAACCGGAATTTTTGTTAACACTCAGGATCCGCAAGAAACAATAGAATTTATAAAAGAACATTTTGATAAGCCTGTTGGCGGACCGAATGAGGAAAAAATAAAAACCACCCACACAGCCTCTTACCGCAAGAGAGTTTGAGGGTTTAAAATTACCAACTATGCATAAACTGTTGCGCGGTGACCGGCAGATAAAATATTAACAATTTTATCCTTTCTATTAACCTTATAAATAATTCTATAAACGCCAATTTTTAAGGAAAACTTGCCGGTTAATTCTCTTGTTAATGCTTTTCCAATGAATGGATCTTCTTTTATATCTTGCAGAGCGGAGTTAATTGCCACTTCATAAATCTTCTTTATGTTTTTAAATTCTTTTTTTGCCCGTCCTGTGAGTTTTAGCTGGTACATATTTTTTTGTATCCCATCCTAATTCATTTTTTACATCATCCCAATTATGCATGCGACCAGCAGCAAGATCTTCTTCCCCTTCTTTAATTGCTTGCATAAGACCAGGATCATTTAAGATTTCATCTGTTTCTTTCCATGATTCGTATTCGGCAGCCGAAATAATAACAGCAGCAGGTGATCCCTTAACGGTAATGATGAATTCATCGAGCTTTCTATTAGCCTTGTTGACCAAGCTTGTTAAATTTGCTCTTGCTTTTGTTATAGGTAGTGTTTGTATCATTAGTTAATATTACAGAATTCTGTACAGCGCTGTCAATAAGCAAATTGGGAGATACCTTAAAGGAGAGATCTTTTGATGATTGGTTGATTTGAAATTTGTTAATTTGTTGATTATTTCTAGAAGTTGACGTAGATGTAGACTTTGTCTTTATATGCTCTTAGAATGCCATTCTCGATTGCAATTTCATTACTTTCTTTCGGAGTCGGACGAATAATCACTTTATTCTTAATAAGGGAAATGAAGTTTTCATGTTGGGACAAAATATCAAAATTTCCCTTGTCGTTGATTGCTGTTATTGCGAATGCCTGTCCATTATAAATAACTTTATTTTTGTTTCTGACTGTAACCGTAAGGTTGGGTGTAGGATTAAACATTTGTTTGTTTCACCGGTTCTTTTACTATTTCTTTCATACTTCCTATAAAGGTAAACTTATCATCGGTTATTTCATCATATTTGCCCGAGAGCAGATCATTTACATCTGTGACAGTTGTATCGCGAGGCACATAAGCTCCTTTTCTGCCTGTTTGATTTTCAGTAACAAAAAAGTTTTGGGTCATGAAATTTTTGAGCTTTTTTGCCCTTTCATAGATTAATTTATCAGACGGTGAGAGTTCTGATTCTCCAACCAGCGAAACAATTCTATCCAAAGAGGTTGCTTGTTTGAGAAGGTTGAGAGCCTTCAGGGCAACATCATAATGAAATTGTCCTACAGTTCCGGGGTTTAAGTTGGCCGAAGTAGAAGATAGCAAATCAACCGCCGGCAAAATCCCTCCCTGATAAATGTTTCTTGATAAAACAACAGATGAATCAAGGTAGGGAAAAATCGCTTGAACTCCCTGGTCTAAAATATCATCGTTTGGAATATAAATCGCCTCAATTGAGCTAATGGAATTATTTTTGTTGGAGACTAATCTTTCATGAAAAGATGCCATTTCCGATGTTAAGGTTGCTTGATAACCGTCCTCCGATGGAATTGTGTTCATTAAAACAGAAAGTTCATTGCCGGCCTGGGCAAATCTGAAAACATTGTCAATAAAGAAAAGCACATCCTTCTTGAGGCTGTCCCTAAAATATTCGGCCAGTGTTACAGCAGTATAACCTGTTAAAAAACGAACAGCCGGATTTTCTCCCATTGTTCCGAGAACTAGCGACACAGAAGGAAGAACTTCCTTCTCCTTAAGGGTTTCATAGAGCTCATGACCTTCTCTAATTCTTTCCCCGACTCCTGCAAAAACAGAAACTCCTTTGCCTTTGTGCAGCACAACAACATTATGGATTATTTCCGTTAATAAAACTGTTTTTCCGACTCCTGCGCCCCCAAAAAGACCGATTTTTCCGCCTCTAATCATCGGAGACAAAAAATCAATTGCTTTAATTCCTGTTTCCAAAATTTCATTGTGCTTTACGATTTCGCTATAATCAAGTCCCTCCGAATAGATAGGTTTTAAATCTTCTTTTGGGATTTTTCCCAATCCATCAATAGGTTCTCCAAATATATTCATCGCGCGTCCCAAGACGCCTTTTCCGACCGGGATTAAAATTGGTTTTTTTGTGTTGATGACTTTGAGTCCACGACATAGCTTGTCAGTTGGATTGAGGCTCAAGCAGAAAAATGAAGAAGTGCTGTTAGGTGTTGCGACTTGCATTTTGATACTAGAGTCATCTTCCAGAACCAGAAGATCATGAATGCTTGGTAATTCATTTTTAAACTCAACCTCAATAATTTGTCCCTGAACTCCTATGATTGTCCCTGAAATATCCATATACTAATTAATCCGAATGTTTATTACGAATTCACTCGAATATTCGAATCTATTCGGATAAATAATTCGTGTACATTCGTATTACCTCCATAACCTCATGCTTGCGAATTTTTCTAATTGTCTTTTGTTTTCTTCCTGATGTTTGATTCTGTTTTTTGCAAGAATTACTTCTTTTAATCTGCTTTTTGTATTTTCCGAGGCAAAATCCAAAGAAACCATGCGGGATGCGAATTTGGCCAATTCTGACTCGAATACTGCTTGCTGGAATATAGATCCAAAAATTTCTTTTTCAAAAAACTCCATAATTTTTTCAAGTGATGGCTCGAAAAAATAACGCGCGGTAGGTCCGCCTTTTTCCCAAGGCAAGGGATCTCCGGATATATTGGTTACAATAGGGGATTGAGTGATAACATTGTTAAACTGTTCATAAAAAACAAGAACCTTTTCGTATTGAATAACATATTCAACAATTTTTTTAAGCATCACATCATCCATTTTATTGTCAGGGAATTCAAAATAGGTGACAGGAGTTTTAATTCCCTCAGCTTTGAAAATATCAAGCCCGAGTTTGCCCATAATAACAACATCGCCTGGTTCTTTTTTGAGGCTATCAATAAATACATTGTATGTTCTTCTGATAATTTCTCCATAAAGGCCTGTATTTGCCGAAATAAAAACATAAAGTGTTTTGCCATTGCGGTTGATAAAGGTGAGTCTAGAGGGATCTTTGATTTTTTTCTTTGACATAAGTATGTCAATCTGGGCTTTATAGGAAGATTTAACCTGCTGAAAAATTGAGTTGAGTTCCAACAAAAAATCCCGGCTGGCAAGTACAGAGCTTCGGATACGAGCCATTCTTGTTGCGGCAATTTCTTCGTAGGTTTCCAGAATAGCACTGAGAGTACCAAGGAAATCTGTTTCCTTAGTCAATTCTTTTTTCGTAATCATGTTTTAAGGCTTGATAAAAGCTGTTCTCCTTTCTCTCTTGTGATTCTTAACATATCATTGAAAGACTTTGCATCCAGTATTATTTTGTCAATTTCTTTGTTGGCAGATGGTTTGGTCTTATATGCTTCAACCATCTTGTTCATGTCTTTTCCAATCGGCTCAATGTTTTTGTTTTGTAAAATATTGTCCCAAAGCATAGAGAATAGAAGTATTTGGAGGTTGATGGGCATTGTTGTTAAGGGTCCTTGATCCAGAAATTCAATAACTTTTTCACCAACTGCCAGTGTAACCCTGCTGCTTTCCGTAAGTTCCGCACCAAAGTGAGAAAAATTTTGCATTTTCTCAGAAATCGTAAGAAAAGAAAGAATTTCACGATTTATATCTCTTTTTAGAGTCGATTGAGTTTGTCTGCCAACTCTGGTAACGGAAAGAAAAGGGTTGATAGCCGGTCTCCTGCCTTTTGCAAAAAGATCCGAGTCAAAATATAAATGACCATCTGTCATAGACATGATGTTCGTTTGGATAAAGCCTGACAAATCGCCCTGAACAGTTTCAGCAACAGGCATGCAGGTGATGGCTTTTTCGCCTTTTTTAGTTGCAAAATTTCCTGCCCTTTCCAGTAATTTTGCATGGATATAGAAAATATCTCCCGGATAAGAGTTGCGTCCCGGAAACTTTTTGCCTAAAAGTGAGATTTCCCGATAAAATTTGGCGTGGGTAGTCAGATCGTCAAGTATCAGAAGGACATCGTATCCTTGATCTCTAAAGTATTCGCTGATTGTCATGGCAGAAAAGGGAACAAGATATGACAATCCAATCGGATCGTTAAATCCGGTTGCCACAACAATTACTTGATTTGAAATTCCATATTTTTTGAAAAAATCCTCAGAGTCTTTTATGTCAAGCCTTTTTTTGCCAATCGCAGCATATATGCAGATATGTTTTTGTTTGGCCTGAGTCAAAATTGTCTGCATCAGAAAATTGGTTTTGCCGGTTTTTCTGTCTCCGATTATAAGCTCTCTTTGTCCAAACCCCAGAGGCATGACCAAATCAACAATAGGAACTCCTGTTTCGAACTGTTTGCTGATGGTTTTGCGTGTTAGAATTCCTGTAGCCAAAGTATTTATATTTCTTAAAGCTGAGGGTTTTCTATAAGCATTAATTGCATTCATAGGATTGCCCAGGGGATCAACTGTTTTTCCTAAAAGTTCATTCCCAACAGGTATTTTGAGAAATTCATTAGTCCGGACTACTTTTGTGCCATGACCTATCGGTTCTTTGGAAAAAACAAGCACCTCTATGATGCTTGGAGTGAAAGACAGTACTATTCCTGTTTTTCCGGTCTCAAACATGACTATTTCGTCTATTTTTATTTTTGGCAGTCCTCTTACATGTACGATTGCATTAGATGCTTTCTCAACAAAGCCGATTTCCGAAATTGAATCTAAATAAAACTTAAAGTCTTTCATATATAATTCAAAACTTAAAAATCAAAAGTCAAAAATGCAAGTAAAAAGTTAAAAGTTTTAGTCACTTTTGAATTTTGAATTGTAATTTTGCATTTTAAATTTTGACTTATTGTATAGGCTTTAATATCTCTCCGCGTTTATTCGAAAACACATCATCTAAAGATTTACTTAGGGTAAAGTCTTTGTATTTGCCATTAAACATTACAACTGCTCCGGCCAAAATGCTTTCGTTTGTCTCAATATCCAAAATGTATCCAATCCCGATAGTATCCCTTACAAAATTATGAATTTTTTCAATTGTTTTATATGTTGGAAAAAATGCCAAAACAAGTTTGATAACTTTAAGCTGATTAATAATATCCTTTAATGTTTCCAAAAAATCGGAAATTGAATCTTTATCATTGGTTTTAACATTCTTTTTTAAACTTGCCTGGATTATTATTTCGGCATTTTTTATGCTTATTGAACCCAACGCTTTTACGAGTGACATTTTTTCCGACTTAAAAAGGTTTTGGGTCAGTGTTTCGATATCGGAAGCAAATAAAGATACTTCACGGGTGGTTTTTAGTGAATTTAGTAAATCAGAATAAATTGAAACGGGTTTTTTCATTTAAATACTCCTTCTTTTTTGGATTTTTCCAAAGATTCCAGTATGAGATCTTCATGTTCGGAAAGATTAAGCGCTTTTCCCAACACAAGTCTAGATATTTTTTCCAAAAGCCCATAAATTCCGTTGTCAATTTTTTCCAACTCTTCGTTTTTATAGTTTGCAATTGTTTTTATTGCGGCTGCATAGTCTTTGTCGATTTTACTCTTTACTTCTTTCTGGGAAAGAACAGTTAGTTTCTCCATAGATTCTTTGAAGTTTTTTATTTCATTGGTTGTGCTTACTTCGATATCTTTTGATACATTCTGAAACACTTCCATGTTGTTTGATTTTAGGTCCTGAAGGGTTTGGGAATATAATTTCATAAAGTCTGAAGTTGCTTTTTCAAATTCCTTAATCTGAGCGCTGGAAACGCGTGCTATTTCTTCTCTGAAATTTTCAGACGCAATATCTGTTGATAAATTAGCCTTATTTATGATGTCCAAAGCTCTTCCATTTGCCTCATCTATCATTTTTACTGCTTTTTGTCTTGTTTCTGAGAGAAGATCTGTATTTTTCTTAAGGTCCAAGTCTCGTGTGTTTGATTTGGAATGTAAGTTTTTTACAACATGTGAAAAGAAAAAAACAATGACAATCAGAGCAAGAGATAAGATAAATATGGCAGCAAGCATGTCAAAAAATATTATGGGCGTTATATTCATAATTTTTAAAGGATTAATATCATGTATCCGACTCCAAATCCAACAAGAACAATTATTATCATAAGGACGAGATTAAGAACGAGATTGACCTGAATCATCCGGCTGGCCAGCGGGTTTCTTCCCAGCGCTTCAACTCCGCTTGATGTAACCCTCCCAAAGTATATAAATCCTATACCAAAAGATATCAAAACAATTCCGGCAGCAATAACATATCTCAGAGATGTAAGCTGGGTTAGGGTGGTCGGGTCTGAAGCATTTCTTAGAACTTCCAGCACATTTGTTTTGTTGTCTTCAAAAGAGGCATTAAAATGCGGATTTACAGCTACCAAAATTTTCCCGATTGTTTTTGGGTTGGAATTATTAAAATCCTCAAGAGCCGATCCCAAAATCATTCCGTTTCTTGTTGCTTTTTGCCCGACTCCTGCAATTGTTGAGGTAGTTATGAAGTCATTTATCTTGATGCTGCCATTGATAGAGGAGACCAAAACATAAGCTTTGCCGGATATTATTACCGGCTTCACTTGTGAGTCAGCAGTATTTTGCAGAAAAATGGCCGGGGTTTGGGTATATACTCCATACACATTGGAATCATAAGCAATTTTTGTCAGGCTATATCCTTTGGTGCTGGAGGCAATAATATTGCCGTCCTTTAAATTTTTGTCAGATATGCTAACAGACAAAGCGGTTCCGACTGATTTGTTTTGGGCAAATGTTTGAATAGGAGAGAGATTTCCTAAAACGAGCAGGAAAAATATAGATACGATAAGAGCAGTATATTTCATTTTTATCTTAAATATATATTCAGTTTACGGTTCTTGTTGCTTGAAGTCAAGTTCTAGCCAAGTGTTTTAGTGTTTTTTTCATGCAGGATAGATTAGCTTTAAGAGGCCTCCCCCTTTAAAGCTAATTGTCTTCCATGGTTAGATCATCTAAATTTTTGCTGTCTTGATATTGTTCAACGAAATTCTGGTAGGATAAAGAGGGATTTGTTTTCGAGAAAAAGCTAAGGATTTCATCCGGTTTAATCCATGAAGTTTGTCTCAAGCCCAAATATTCGGGATAAGAGCAGGGTTGATTTTTTAAAGCCTGTTTATGTATGTAGCGTGATAAATGAAGAAATTGTGCTTCGGTGCTTATTAAGACAGCTTTATACACAGCTTGATATAAACTTCCAACCCTTTTATATTTACGGTTGAAATACATGCTGTATCTCGTAGCTAAAGAGTTCATGAATTTGTCTATTGCGTTCGGGCTTTTTTGTTTTACAAAAAAATGGAAATGGTTCGGCATTAAACAATAGGCGAGTAAGGTAATTTCATCGCTAAAATTGTTTAAATGAAGCAATTTGATAACCCTGTATTTTTCCTTTGAAGAAATATTGGGATCGGAAAGTTTTCCATGCAATTCCTTTTCATTCTTGGGAAGAAGATATTCTTTTAGGTAAGAAAGGAAAACTGAGTAGTCCTGCTGGTCTAGAAAGATAATTCTTTTCTCAACTCCACGGTTATATATGTGATAATAGCCATTTTCTATGTATATTTTGGTTGCATTTTTTGCCGGCATATAGTTAGGTTAACATATATATGCAACATTTACAAGGCCTCCCCCTTTAGCTTTAAGAGGCCTCCCCTTGTGAAGCTAAAGTGATTTTTTGAGGGTCCGGGGAAAATGCGGGCGATATGTGGTTATACACGCGTGTAGGAAACGGAGCGTCCTTTTCCATGTGAGAACAAATATCCCAAGCTTGTTAGTTTTGCCAGGTCTCTACTTGCTGTAATTTGTGATGTTTTATACCGTTTCTGGATTTGCCTGTTGGTTATCGTAGTCTGTGGGGAATCAAGATAGTTTAGGATTAATATTTGCCTTTCATTCAACTCCCAAAAGGACTTGCGCAAATCCAGCGTTTGAGACTTGGGTTTGTCTAGCGATTGAGCCAAGCTATCAACCTGTTTTAACATGCAGGATGCAAAGTATTCAAGCCAAAGCGTGAGACCGATGCTATTTTGAGCCCTTGCAAGATTTTCTCTGTATCCGCCACTCGGCAAATTACTATTTTCCGTCCACTCTGCCTCGTATGCCAAGAAGCCTCTGAAATCATAGCCATATTTGTACAAGAAAACAAGGGAAGCCAGGATTGAGAGGAGTTTATTTTTTTCTGTAAAAAGCTGCATTTTTTCCATCTCGATATTCACGATTGCAGCTTGGGTTATCGGGTTTTCGGATCTAGCCTGAAGATAGTCCAAAAGATGCTGGAGTCCTGCTTGCGGAACTCGAAGATGGCCATTTCCGATTATTTTGTGAAGCTCAATAAGATCTTTTGCGTTAACCGCATTTTCCGAGCCCAGCCAATTTCGCGATATATAGTCTAAAGCTTGCTTGAATTTCAGCACTTCCTGCTGGTCTGAATTCATCTTTTTGTGCGTAATCTCTGTTAAGAGCTTGAGCATTTCCTGTTTTTTAAGGGGATTTCCGGATAGCTTCAAAGAAGAATACGTACGATTGAATGTTGCTTCCCACCTGAGCCGTAATTCCTTTGCCGGCGAAATAGGAGTGAGGAGTATTTGTCTTCTGAAATTCTCAATCTTGGTCAAATATTCTTTTAGCCTTGGGGAAATGGTATAACTTATATTTAACATACAGATTCCTTCTTTTTGTATCATAATCTTATCATTAAGTCAATAGGTGTCCAACTTTGGTCTTGTTCTCAAAACGAAGCTAAATCATACATTTTTGATAAGATTACGATAAGATTAATCTTCCCCTTGACAAGAGCCGTGAAATATGTCGTAATAATACTTGGACAATGTTGGACATTTGAATTCGGATGTCCAACTATCACCTGCCTCGCCGTCAAGGCGGGCAAAAGATCGTCCTGCCCTGATGAATAATAGGTTATATACAATCGCAGAAGCAGCAAACACCCTGGGGGTGTCTACAAAAACGCTCCGCCGTTGGGACCAACGGGGGCGTTTTGTGCCTACAAGAACAGTTGGAAACCAGCGCCGCTATACACAAGAACAAATTCAAAAGTTCAAAGTTCAAAGTTCAAAGTTCAAAGTTGCTCAAGAAGTACAACAGCTATTTTCGGAAAGAGAAGCTCCCAAGGAGTTTAAAGCCACTCATGCTCTTCCGTCAGCATTAAGTTCTCTTCCTTCAGGCAGTTTTCTCAAAAGTCATTTTCTTTTGAAGCATGACGCAATGGAATCATTTGAGCCTGTTAGCTTTAAAGGGCCTCCCCCTTTAAAGCTGAGGAACAGGATGGGCCCGGTTAGGATGGGGATTATGCTTGTCAGCCTTCTTCTGGTCTTCAGCCTTGCAGGAGCATTTGTTCTGACCAAATATAATGCAGTTGCAGGGTTATCTAAATTCGCAGCACAGGTAGGAGTACAAGCAGAGGAGACAAAAAATCAACTGGCTAAATTCATAGGTAATCTTACTCGTTTACCATTGCCCGGAGGTGAACCAATTGACAGCCAGGATCAGATAAGCTTTGTTTCTCCTAGTCTTGTCGGAGCAGTTCTCGCAGCCAGTGATGACTCAACTCTGGTTTTGAATATTAATATTCCGGCTTTCTTCTCCCAGAGTGTAGGCATAGGAACAACTACACCTGAGACATCCGCGATACTTGATTTATCCTCCGAAAACAAAGGCTTTCTTCCCCCGAGAATGACAACTGCGCAAAGAGACGCGATAGAGTCTCCCGCAGCCAGTCTATTTGTATATAACACTATAACAAACCAGTACAATATGTATGATGGAACTTCGTGGAAAGCTGTCGGAGGAATTACAGCTATCGGAGATGTAACCACAGGTGAGGCTTTCACAGCAACAGGCACTGTAGGTACAGCATTATATTTCTATGACGCAGAAGGAAGAGGTAAATTAACCATTGATAATTTAACAGCAACAAGAACATATACTCTTCCTAATACTTCAGGAGAAGTTTCCCTTCTCGGACAGACCATTTCCAATGCAGAACTTGTTAATTCTAAAGTAACTGTTAATCCCGGTACCAACCTCACAGGAGGAGGAGATGTAGCTTTAGGTTCATCCATAACCTTAACCCTCAAAGACTCGGTTGCCTTAGCAGGAACTCTAACAGTAGCAGGAGCAACCACCTTAACAGGAACAACAACTATAGCAACTCCGTTTACTTTAGGCGCAGTATCAGTTACCACAACCGGAACACAACTTAACTATCTTAACGCAGCAACAGGAACAACAGGAACAACTTCAACCAACCTTGTCTTCTCCACCAGTCCAACTCTTGTTACTCCTGTCTTGGGAGCAGCAACCTACACTACTTTATCAGGAGGCAATATCACTGATTCTGGTTTAACAGCAGGCAGAGTAACTTTCGCAGGAACGGGAGGACTTCTTTCGGATGACACAGACTTAACTTTTTCAACAGATACTTTAACAGCAACTAAATTCGGAGCAACAACCTTAACCGGTACCATTGCAGGCGGAGGACAACAGCTTAATAATATAATTATCGGAACAACTACTCCTCTGGCAGGAACTTTCACCACTCTTGTTGCAACAACCCTAGACACAGGACAAGGAGCATATGAATTGTATTCCATGGATCAGAATGTATTGACCACTTCTTCTCCAACATTCACCGACCTCACTCTTACAGGAGGAGATTTAATTGCTTCCACAGCAACCACCTTTAACCTTGTTAATACAACTGCAACTACCATTAACTTTGCAGGTGCAGCAACAACAGCTCTTAACATTGGTAATGGTAATACCGCATATACAGCTATTAACATAGGTTCAGGAACCGGAGGAAATACGATTAATGTAGCAGGAACAGGGGCAACCGGAGCAGATACAATTAACATTGGAACAGGCGGAACAGGAGCAGATACGATTACTATTGGCAACAACGCGTCAACAACCTCTCTTGCATTTACTTCGGGAACAGGAGCACAGACCCATACTTCATCAGTTGCTACAGGAACGACTACGACCTCTGCCAATGTCTTTGCAGATACAGCCCTTACTTCCGGCACTCTCATCTATGGCACATCTTCTTCTTTAACTTCCGGTATTCTTGAGAATTTAACCTTAACCGGCTCTAGCGCGGTAGCAACAGCGGCAAATTCAGGCTCTCTTCTCACACTTACATCATCAACAACAGGCTTTACCGGAGCAACCCAGCGTCTTGCGGGAATCTTCTCAAGCGGAGCTAACACCAATGCCAGCGCAGTTGTGCAAGGTTTGGCAATTTCAGTCACCAACACCGGAACGACGAACACGAACACGGCCTTGCTGCTGACTGCAAGCGGCGGCTCTACTGCAAACAATGCTATTGATATTACAGCAGGAATTCTTAAACAAAGTGATGCTACAGATTCCACTTCCGGTTCAACAGGTTCTATCAACACAGCAGGAGGATTAGGAGTAACCAAAGACCTTGCAGTTGATGGAGGAGATATAGTCACAGCCGCAACCACATTTAATCTTGTTAACGCAACTGCAACCACCGTGAGCTTTGCAGGCGCTGCCACAACCTTAAACATTGGCACAACAGATTCTGTAACCAGAACCATCAACCTTGGTACAGGTACCGGTGCAGATACAATTAACATTGGAACAGGAGCAACAAACGCCAATGCGGTAAACATTGGTACAGGAGCAATAGCTAATACCATTGCCATTGGTTCATCATCTACAACAGGTCTTTCCTTAACAGATGACAACTGGAGTATTACCTCTGGTGGAGTAGCTAACTTTGTCTCTGTAGGGGCAACCACCGCCGGCTCAGGAGCTTTCACAACCTTAACTTCAAATAACACAACAACAATAGGCAATGGCTCGGGGATAACCACCACTATTGGTAATTCAGGAGGGGCAGCAACAATAAATATTACTTCCGGCACAGGGTCACAAACTCATACCTCATCTGTTGTTTCAGGTACTACGACCACTTCTGCATTCGTCTTTAACGGCTCAGCATTAACCAGCGGAACAGCCTTGTACCTCACCTCAACAGCAACATCAGGAAAACTTGCAGACCTCAATGCCACCAACACTTCAGGCACCATTGTCAACCTTGCTTATGGAGCAGCTACAACCCAGGGAGCAGGAGCTCTTACAGGATTGTCTTTGAATCTTAACACTAATGTCACAGCTCCGGCAGCAGGTCAGGATGTGACAGCTATCACTCTTCAGCTTCCAACAGCCTCAACTACATCCAATGCAGCTGTCTATTCAGGAGTTAACCTCTCAACAGCAGGAGCAATTACCAATGGAACAGCAGGAAGTTTCGCCTGGAGAGGAGCTAACATTGTCTTACCTGTGATTACCCAGAGCGCAGGAGGTTCTGTCACTGCTTCAGGAGTGAGAGTTCTTGTTCCCGCATCAGGAGCTATTGTTACCGCAGGCACCATGAATGCTATTGACATCATAGGCCCAACTACTTCAGGCCCTGCAGCAGGAACATTAACAGGAGTAAACATCGGAACTCTTACTTCGGCAGGATCAGGAACTGAAACAGCAGTGTCCATTGGCGCAGGCTGGGATACAGATATTAATGCCACCACCTCTTTGGAAGTAGGCATCGGAGGAACAAATGAAGTTGTACTCAACGCAACTGATCTTTCCCCTGCAACTTCTGATGGTTCTGCCTTGGGAACCACTTCTTTGATGTGGGGAGATCTCTTCCTCGCCAGTGGAGCAGTCATTAACTTTAATGCGGGAGATGTAACCATAACCCATGCGGCTAATGCTTTAGCGTTTGCCGGCGGAACAGTATCATTTGATGCAGCTCCTACTGTCGGAGCAAATGCTGTATATTACGCTACAGGAACAGATGTCACATTAGCAGATGGAGGTACTAATGCAAGCCTCACAGCTTCTAATGGAGGTATTGTCTATTCAACTGCTACAGCCATGGCAATACTTTCAGGAACAGCAACAGCAGGACAGCTATTGCAATCAGGAGCATCAGCAGCTCCTACCTGGACAACTACAACATATCCCGCAACCAACGCAGTGAGTACTTTACTCTATGCTTCCTCTGCAAATGTAATGGCAGCTTTAGCAACAGCCAACAGTGGAGTGTTAGTTACCGGAGGCACAGGAGTCCCTTCAATTTCAACTGATATCCCAACAGCAGTTACTATTGGAACTGCATATATTTATAGAGCAGGAGGTACAGATGTTGCAGTAGCTGATGGAGGTACGAACTGCAGTGTAGCTTCCATAACATGTTTCAACAACATCACAGGGTTCAGCGCATCAGGAACAACCGGAACAACAAGTACAAACCTTGTCTTCTCAACATCACCTGCTCTAACTACTCCTACTGTGGTAACAAGTATTGTAGGCGGAGCTAGTTTTGATGCTTTCAATACTGTTTCCACTACCATTAACTTTGCAGGAGCAGCAACAACAGCTCTTAACATTGGTAATGGTAATACTGCATATACAGCAATTAACATAGGTAGTGGAACAGGAGGAAATACAATTAACATTGCAGGTACAGGAGCAACAGGTGCAGACACAATCAACATTGGAACAGGAGGAACAGGAGCAGACACTATCACAATTGGTAACAATGCATCAACCAGTTCCTTAGCGTTTACTTCAGGTACAGGATCCCAAACCCACACCTCGTCTGTAGTTTCCGGGACAACCACAACTTCTGCTTTTGTATTTGCAGATACAGCCCTTACTTCCGGAACTCTTATATATGGTACTTCTTCCTCCTTGACTTCTGGTATTCTGGCAAATCTAACCTTAACCGGTTCTAGCGCAGTAGCAACTGCAGCAAACAGTGGTTCTCTTTTAACCCTCACATCTACTACAACAGGATTTACCGGAGCAACCCAGCGTCTCGCAGGTATTTATTCCAGCGGAGCCAATACCAATGCCAGCGCTGTTGTTCAAGGTCTTGCCATTTCAGTAACCAACACCGGAACAACAAACACAAACACAGCCTTATTACTTACCGCTTCCGGCGCATCAACTGCAAACAATGCTATTGATATTACGGCAGGGCTTCTTAAACAAAGCGATGCCACAGACTCAACTTCAGGCTCAACAGGTTCAATAAACACGTTAGGCGGAGTGGGTATCACGAAAGCTCTGTATGTGGGGACAACACTAGGTATTGGAGCCGCCCCAACTGCTACTGAATTAATTCAGGCAAATGGAACATTTACCCTCTCCGCTGGGGTGGATACACATGCTATTCAAACCGATCTTATTGCAAATAGAATAACTTCTGCTTACACAGCTCAAACCTATGGGTACACTTCGCTCGTTAGAGTTGGTGCGTCAAACACCCAAGCATGGTCAAATGCTACCGCAGGACTTATCGGATTTAGATCACAACTTGTTACAACAGCTGGAGGGTCTGGAGCAGTTACGGGTGCAGCATCTTTCTATGCGAGCAATGCCTCTATTTCAGGCGCTACTATTACTAATCAATATGCTTACTATGTTGAAGCCCTTTCCGGCGCAACGAACAACTACGCTTTCAAAAGTGCTGGGGCTGGACTGGTGGTCATTGGTGACACCACTGACTCAAGCAGCACTACAACCGGCTCCTTCCAGACTGCCGGTGGGTTGGGTGTGGCGAAGAAAACCTACCTTGGCGACTCGTTATTTAATACCAAATCTGCTGCCGCTGATGGGTCTGCTTATACTTACAGTGAATACAACAGTGGTGGTGCAGGAGCTGGTATGATCGTGCGTCATCGGATAATTGGTACTGGAAATACAAGTGGTAACTACGCCGATTGGTATTTCAATAGAGGAGGACTTGATTACGCTTCAATCCAGCTAGAAATGGAAAATGGCGATAGTCGTGCGGGAATGATTAGGTTCCTAACCTCTCCTGGAAGTCCTAATTTCCTAAATGTGTCACGAATGACAATAGGTAACACCGGCAGCATCACGATGGGCCTGAACTCCACCAGCAACACTACTATTATGGATATGGGCGGTACACAAACAGGTACGGCAATCTGTGCGCAAAACGGTACGGATAATCAGCAAGTAGTTGATTGTACGGGTGCTCTGTCTGATTACGCAGAATTTTATCCGGTTGAAACTGGAACTGAATATGGTGAGATTGTCTCAACAGGCGACAAGCTAGTGGAGGTAAACGTTACTGAAAGCGACAAAGACGGCAGCTACTTACCGGCTACAAAAAGGACAATTGCCCAGCTCGTTAGATCAAGTAAACCGTATCAGCAAACTATCATTGGTATAACTTCTCCAAACTACAGTGATTTTTCTTCCACCGGCCAAGGTTCTGTTGATCCCAAAGACAATCCAATGCCAGTGGCTCTTTCCGGTCGCGTGCCGGTAAAAGTTTCTTCAGAAAACGGACCCATTGCAGTTGGAGATCCGATTACCTCGTCTTCTGTTGCAGGAGTTGGGATGAAAGCAACAAAACCAGGCCGCGTGGTTGGAATGGCGCTTGAGGCATATTCTAATGCCGATCCAACAGCAGTCGGGAAAGTCATGGTCTTTGTAAATCCTCACTGGCAGGGGAATGATAAGCTTTTGGCGCTTGATGAAAACGGGAATCTGGGAATTGGGATAACTGCGCCGAATGCTGCTCTGGATGTTGCAGGTGACATTCAATACACAGGTACTATCACAGATGTTTCAGATCAAAGACTCAAAGAAAATGTTCTTACAATAAGCGGAGCAGATGCGCTTAATATCTTGTCTCAGCTCCAGGCAAAATCGTTTAATATGCTAGGGAAAACCAAACGCGAATACGGTTTTATCGCTCAAGAAGTGCAATCAATATTTCCGGATGCAGTTTCCATAACAGATCCTGCAAATGGTTATATGGGTCTTAGTTATTTGTCATTTGTGCCTCTTGCAACCGAAGCTATCAAGGAGCTCGATCTCAAACTCTCCTCACAAGGCAATATTTTAGCTTCACAAGGGGAGGCCTTGCGAAGCTGGGAGGCGTCATCCTCCGCGCAAGTGAATTATGTTCTTGAGAATGATCCGATATTTAATAGTTTGAATAACAAAGTATCAAGTCTGGAATCCAAGCTTGACCTTTTATCTTTACAAATGCAAGAGCAAGCTTCAACATCCGCATTCCTGACAGAGATTATTAACAGTCAAGTTCTTGGAGCCAGCACATCCGCAGCTCTTAATCTGGGAGATGTTGAATTAAATAATGCGACAATTTCAGAAGATTTAATGGTATTAGGCAGGACAACAGTGACAGACCTGGGAGTAACAGGAAATATCAATGCAGGACTATTGTTAATTCATGGTCTTGACGGGGAAATAGGAACATTAGGCGGAGATTTGTACCTTCAGAAAGACGGACTTGGCGGAGTTGATATATTAAATGGGTTGATTGTTATAGATACAAGTGGAAATATGAAAATTGCAGGGACAATAACCGCGGATTCGGTTGAAGCGAAAAAATATACGGTATTGGGAGATCAAAGTATTGGTAGCGCAACAATTCCAACAGGAGAAACATCAATTGAGATTTCAACAGGAATTGCAACGAGCAGTTCCAAGATTTTCCTAACAGCAACAAGTCTAACAGACAAGCAGATTACTGTTGTTGAGAAAAACAATGGGAGTTTCAAAGTCGCGATTCCTCAACCCACAACGAGTCCGATTAGTTTTGACTGGTGGATTGTTGGCAACAAGTGAAACTTGTTGCCATGATTAACGCATTAACGGATTGAGAAATTTTATGGCTAGGAGAAATTTGATAGGAAAGGATTCAGCAGAAGAAATCTTTCGGGAATTAGGGATAGTTATGGGAAAAAACGGGAAGATTAGGAAAAGAAGGGAAGTTAAGGGGAATTATGGGAAGCTACGGGAGAATACGGGAAGAAATTCATCTCTTAATTCTCCCTTAAATTCCCCTAAACTCCCGTTTAGAATTCCCGTAATTGAGAGAACTATTCGTCAGGCGCAAAGTCTGCAGGGATATAAAGCATCTGCGGCTTGGCAGACTGCCTCGCTTTTACGCGATATGATACAACTTTATCTTGAAATTATCCCCTCTAATCAATTCCGGAGAATTACACAGCTGGAAGATGCTGCTAGAAGTTTTGTCGCAAATATTGAAGAAGGATGGGCGAGACCTTCCACAAAAGAATATCTTGATTATCTGGGTTTTTCGCAAGGTTCTCTGACAGAAGTAAGGGGAGATATTGAAAGATTATATACGGATGGGTACCTGAAGTCAGGGAAATTTCCAATCCCAACTCCTTCCCTTAAATCCCCATATCCTCCTGTGATTTCCCGTGTAAATCCAAGCAAATACGGGAAAATACGGGAGAGATTACGGGAATATACGGGGCGGGAAATTAAAGCAAGCGACCCTACCTATGAAATCTTTATTGAATTTATTAACAAAACAGATTATCTTTTGAAAAATACAGTCTTCGGGTTACAGGAAAAAATTATTAAAGTTGAGAAAAATAAGCTTTGAGTTTTTACACTTTCGGCTGAATGCCTAACAGCCAGAGGACTGCTTCTTTTTTGTATCTTCTGTCTCCTCTTGAGTTGATTCTGATTGCAGGAAGTTTTCCTCTTTTCCCCCATCTTTTTATAGTGAGAGGGGAGACTCTGAGAATTTGTGCGACCTCGCGGACTGTGAGTAGATCTGGAAGATTGTCAATTGATATTGTTTGATTCAGCATAACTAATCTTTAATCATTTATAAAGTAACAAAGTATAACAATTTTGTCAAGAGGTATTTTTCAAAATGGCAATTGACATTGAAATAATTAATTGATATGATGTTTTGGTCCTAAGACAGCAAGCGGAAAAATAAGACTTGCCGAGGTAACGAAGCGTTCAGCAATCAGCCTTCAGCATTCAGCATTCAGTTTCGAAACTAGACGCTGATAACTAGACGCAAAACTACACTCTTAGGAGTGTTTTTTTATTTTATGAACGACAAAAGAATTAGTCCAAATAGACAGAAAAAAGAAAAAATCGTTGCAGAGTTGCTTGAAAAAGTAAACCGCGCCAAAGGCATGGTTTTTACAAGTTACCAAGGTTTACCCCACAAGCAATTAGAAGGACTTAAGAAAAAAGTGCAAAACTTGGATGCGGATTTTGTCGCAACAAAAAATAGCCTCATTCTCAAAGCAATGGAAGGAAAAACAAAAGTAGAGAGTGAACTTAAGAATGCGACCGCTACTCTTTTCCTTTACGGAGATCCTGTTATGCCGTTGAAAGAATTGGCAAAAATGATAAAAGAATTAAGTTTGCCTTCAATTAAATTTGGGGTTTTGGATGGCATCCAAATGACAAGCGAGCAGTTGATTAAATTATCTGCTCTCCCTTCAAGAGAAACTTTACTTACACAATTAGTTTTCGGACTTAAATCCCCAATTTCAGGCTTGCACCGCGCATTGAATTGGAATTTACAAAAATTTGTAATGACCTTAAAAGCGATTGAAAAAACAAAGGGGGTGAATTAATAAATGGCAAAATTAACAAAAGAAGAATTATTAAAACAAGTTGAAGAAATGTCTGTTTTGGAATTATCAGACTTGGTAAAAGCATTGGAAGAAAAATTCGGAGTTTCTGCTCA